>MTLE01002132.1_pt1 | contig 12504 bp, 12 predicted proteins | sample 1982461 | NCBI WGS metagenome assembly MTLE01 (sample SAMN05712605, study PRJNA340218) | biofilm metagenome | isolation source: sample SPL anode biofilm adapted to -200 mV | place: USA | collected 2012-02-03
TAAATTGTGGGGAACAGGAGCGACATGAAGAATGATATCATTACCAAGCCGATAACTCCTGTCATACCCGTTGCAAAAATAGCGACTAATGCTGAAATAATTGCTCCTGTGGCGGCTATCGAAAGCAAATTGCCCGGGCGGGTGTAACGCATCAGTGCTGTAAAGATAAATCTTGAAACCGTGAACAGCAATAGCGACGATAAATAAAACGTATTCCCGATATTTTCGGCAGTAGTTGCTCCATCGAAACGCCATATCGAGCTCCAAAGCGGATGATTTGTAATGAAAGCCGATACCTGATCGGTTAAAATATTATCTGTTGCCGGATCAACGAGTTTGAGGGCAATCATCACATAGCGAATGGTATACGACCAAACTCCGATTTGCGCTCCGACATAGAAAAACTGTGCCAGCACACCAAACGAAAAATGTTTCCGTTTTGCAAGTCTTTTCACTGTTCCTCCGAACGAAACCTTAATAGCATCTTTGGTTGCCGGCATTTTTTTGTACATCAAAATTCCGATCATCACCAGCAAAAGCACAACACCCACGCACATGTAAGTTATTGTCACAGCCGACAGTTCTTTGTGCTGCTGAGCCAGTAACTGAGTAGCGTCCAACTTACTTTTGTTAGCGCTCAAATGAGACAAAATAAAAACCTGACTTAGAATAATGCCCGATATAGAACCAATGGGGTTGAACGATTGTGCAAAATTTAACCGGCGTGTCGCGTTTTCGGGACGTCCCATGGTAAGAATATACGGATTGGCAGTGGTTTCGAGGATCGAACATCCGCCCGCCATAATGTATATGGCAAAAAGGTAAAACCCGTAGGAAGCCATCTGACTGGCAGGGAAAAACAGGAATGTGCCCACGGCGTACAGAATCAGCCCGACAATAATTCCGGTTTTAAAATTGTATTTTCGGATAAGAAATGCGGCAGGGATAGCAAAACAGGCGTAAGAACCATAAAATGCCATTTGGATAAACGAAGTCTGGAAATCGGTCATTTCCAGAATGTTTTTAAACGCGGCCAACAATGTGTCGGTCATGTTATTGGCTATGCCCCAGAAAAAGAAAAGTGATGTTACCAGTATAAACGGTATCAGGTAATTTGTTCCGTCTTTCCCTTTGAAAAGAGAGATTTGTTCGGTGCTCTTCATGTAATTTTTTCGGTTTTATAAGTATTCGATTGAGAATAATATCAGGGATCAATTTTAATATCCAATCAAAAATTCAACTGTGCTGAACTGTGCTGCAAATATATCGGTTTAGAAGAAGAATATTTTATCAAAATGTATGTTCTTCAACAGAAAAACAGCATTACTCCTTGATTATTATTATCTTTTAAGGTTAATTAAAACAAGTATCAGGTTTAACGTTAAATGCGCGAAACAAATAGAAAATCAGACATCAGGGCTACGCCCCTGAATGGTCTGTACAATCCTCTCTTTACAAATGAAACACGGTTATTTTGTTTATCTTCTTCAACTAATTACAGGGACGTTGGCCCCGTTGTCTTTGTAGCAAAAGAGAAACAATAATATTAAAAGGGGCGTAGCCCTGTTTCCCGATAGCTATCGGAATTTTCTGATTTTAATTCCGAACTGTTTATTGATAATTTTTTATCCGGCGGTAATCTCTCCGCTCAAATCCCAAAGATCTTCCCAGCTTTTTGCTGTTTTCCAGAGAAAAACCTGTCCTTTAATCAGACGACAACCTTTGTCAATTTTTGAAATGGCCGACATTTCTTCGTCTGTCAACGGTCCTTCGGTAATGCCTTTCAGATTATTAAACATTTTATCTGTTTTGACCGAAAATGGAATAGTAATCTGTCCGCGTTGTACGGCCCATTTGAGGCAAACCACTGCAGGATGCACACCAAGACGGGCAGCTGCCGCCACAATTACCGGATCTTCCATATCGACAGTATCTTCAGGCGTCCGGTCGCGCTCAGGGCGTCCGGGTGAGCCAATAGGGCTGTAACCAATCACTTCCACACCGTTGTCCTTCATAAATTTGTACAACTCCGGTTGCTGAAAATGCGGGTGAATTTCCATTTCGTTCACCACCGGTTTTATTTTACAATCGCGCAACAGGAGCTTCATTTTGGGAATGGTCATGTTCGAAGTTCCGATACTTTTAACTAATCCGGCATCGACCAGGCTCTCCATTTGCGACCATGTTTTCATGTAGTTTTCGTGAATATACGGAACGGCATTGTCCTGACGGGTATTAACATCACATTTTGGCGGATGATAATTCGGAAATGGCCAGTGAACCAGATACAAATCAAGATAATCAAGTTGCAAATCGGCAAGCGTTTGTTTGCACGATTCCACCACTGCGTTGTGCTTATCGTTCCATACTTTTGAGGTAATCCATAACTCTTCACGGGTTACAACTCCCTCAGCAATCACTTCTTTCAAGGCAACACCGATTTCTTTTTCGTTGCCATAAACCGAAGCACAGTCGATGTGGCGGTAACCCATTTTTACGGCTGTTTTTACTGCCCCGGCAATTGTTTCGGCATCATAATTATCCGACCCGAAAGTTCCCAGCCCTATAACCGGAATTTTAGCTCCGTTGTACAGTGTTTTATACGGAACGGAGCCCCCCTTAATCCCCCCAAAAGGGGGAAATTTTGATTTACTATCGTTGAATATGTTTTTATCTTTGTCCATTTTATTCTTCAATTTGAATGATCCAAGCTAATATTAATCCCCCCTTTAGGGGTTGGGGGTCATTTGATTTCTTCGTCGAAAACGATGGCTACTTTTCCGCATTTTCCTTCAGCCATCAACGAATATGCCTCCGGAGCTTTTTCCAAACGGAAGCGATGGGTAACCAAATCTTCGGGATGTATGCCCCAACGTTCGATACGTTCCACTAATTCTTCCATTTTCCAGATAGATGTAACCCACGATCCGTAAATTGTTTTCTGATCGTGAATAATATCCGGACTTGGATTAAATTCCACGGTTCCGCCCTCACCTATCATCACCATTTTTCCCCACTGACGGGTAGCACGGATACAAAGCTGACGACCCGAAGTATGACCAGAGCAATCCACCGTCCTTTCGAAACCTCTTCCGTTAGTGGAAGCCATCACTTTTTCCATAACATCCGGTCCCGAAACGAAAACTTCGTCTGCCAGTCCTAAATCTTTGGCAATCTGACAACGCTCTGCCACAGTATCAACTCCTACTAATTTCTGAGCGCCCATTGCTTTGGCAAGCATCAAAGCCGCCAGCCCGACAGGACCTAGGCCAGTTACCAAAACAGCATCGTTTCCGCAAATACCGATTTTTTCAAGTCCTTCGTACACGGTACCAAAACCGCAGGCTATCTGAGCGCCATCGGTGTAAGTCAGGCTGTCGGGCAAAAGCACGAGGTCTTTTTCTTCCGCAATCATGTATTCGGCCATACCGCCATCGCGCTGCCAACCGTAAGCTGCCCGCGAAGGACTTTTGCACGAAATCATATAACCACGACGACAATCGTTGCAGCAACCGCAACCGGAAATATGATAAACCACTACACGGTCGCCTTCTTTAAAACGTTTCATGCCGGGACCACAGGCAATAATCTGTCCGGCAGGCTCGTGTCCACAGATTTTATTTTGATAACCTTCAGGACCTTTTCCCAAATGTTCACGATAAATTGCACGGATATCGCTCCCGCAAATAGTTGATGATTTTATTTTCAACAGAACTTCTCCATGCCCGGGTGCAGGGAATTCCACATCTTTAAAAATTACAGTGCTGTTGCCGGGCAAATAAGCAGCTTTTGATTTAAATGACATTGTTTTTAATTATAAATTGTGAATTATAAATGTTGATTTATTCGCAAGGTGTAACCCCTTTTTTCAGGAGGATATTTCCATATTTTGCTGTTTCACCGGTCATTACCACCGCGAAAGCAGATTTTGTACGGTCGTAAAATGCGAACCGGTCGATACGCTCAATGGCAGGAGCATCCGGATTGGAAACATGAATACTTTTCAGGTACGATTCTTCCACCTTCGGATCGAGCTGATCGCCCGGAACAGCCGCCATCATTACAAGCGGATGCGGAACATAGGCATCCAGTTCGAACAGGGGCAATATTGCTCCCAACAAATCGGGAATGCGGAGTCCGTCGGCACGCAAAACACGACCGTTAAACGTTTCTCCGGGGAAATGAGCATCGGCCAGTACGATTTCGTCGCCATGACCCATTCGTGCCAAAACTGCCAACAGTTCGGGGCTTATCAGTGGTGAAATTCCTTTTAGCATAAGTTTTTTACTTTTATCAGCACACGTGTGCAGTGTTTTTTAAAATTATAATGATAATAAAATGTTCAGCAGGATTCTCTTACAATAATTTCGGCTTTTACTTCTTTTTCAAGTTTTTCGTCCGCCGGAATTTCCTTATTGATTAATTTTTCAATCAGGTCAAACGAGATTTCAGCAATTTCCTGTTCGGGTTGCTCAATCGAAGTGATCTGAGGCTGTATTATTTCAGACGCAAACATACTGCCAAATGTAATCAGCCCGAGATCGTCCGGAATTTTAATTCCCAACACGCGCGCCTGAAAAATAATCCCCGAAGTAAGATTGACCGACGACGAAATAATTGCATCGGGCCTGTCGGGCGAATTCCACAACTGTTCGAACACCGATTTTCCGATTTCGAAACTGAAATCATTTTCAACCACAACCGACTTCCGGTAAGAAGGTTCGAATTTGGCAACGGCATCCTGATAACCGGTTTCGCGGTTACGGAAAACATTGATACTGGCCGTTCCTGTGATATGAGCTATTTTTTTAAATCCTTTACTCCTGAGATATTCAAACGCTTTATAAGTTATTTCTCGGTTGTTTACCAACACTTTAGGCGCATTAATATCTTCACAAACACGATCGAAAAAAACCACCGGGATGCCCAGATTACGGAGCAGACTGAAATGTTTCCCGTCAGGCGTATCCTTCGCAATAGAAACGATTACACCGGCAAAATTGTGCTCAATAATCGTGTTGACAATTTGCTTTTCCTGTTTGTATTTCTCGTTCGACTGAAAAACCGAAATAACAAATCCTTTCTGATAAGCCAAATCGGTCAGCTGACTGATAATATCTGAAAAAAAAGTATGATTTATATTCGGAACAATCAGTGCAATGGCGTTATTCGATTCGCCCCGCAACTGCACCGCGCTCATATTGATGCGATAATCGTGTTCGCGGGCATAAGCCAAAACCTGATCGCGTGTTTTTTCGTTCACCCTCGAATCGTTTCGTAAAGCCCGCGAAACGGTGGAATGATGCACATTCAACTCCCGCGCAATATCTTTTATCGTAATCCTTCTTTTCATAATCAAGCAAAAATACAAACGTGTGCAAAGGTATAAATTAATCAGGATTTTTATCGTGAAAAACAGAGAAAAAAATCCTGTTTTACAGCATACACAGACCTGCAAAATGAGTTCGGGGCTTAATCAACATTTTTTTGTAATTTTGCCGGCAAAAGATTCATTTATTTTAAAATTCAAATGCGGTTAGTAATTCAGAGAGTTCTCGAAGCATCGGTAACAATTGACGGGAAAATAAAGTCCGCGATCGGACACGGGCTGATGGTACTTGTTGGTGTGGAAGAAGCCGATACACGCGAAGATGCCGAATGGCTGGCCGGCAAGGTGTCGGGACTACGAATTTTTGATGATGAAAATGGTGTAATGAATCGCTCAGTTATGGATGTGGATGGCGAAATACTGGTGGTAAGCCAGTTTACGCTGCACGCCATGACGAAAAAAGGGAACCGCCCTTCGTATATCAAAGCTGCCGGACACGAAACTGCCATTCCGCTTTACGAACATTTTTGTGCAGAATTAAGTACGATTACAGGAAAAAACTTGAAAACTGGAACTTTTGCCGCCGATATGAAAGTGGCGCTTATCAATAATGGGCCTGTGACGATTTGGATGGACAGCAAAAACAAGGAATAAAATTATCTATAAAATACTGATAGCATGATTAAAAAACACATCCCTAATTTTATCACCTGCCTTAATCTATTTTCGGGCAGCATTGCGGTTTATTTTGCATTTCAGGGTAATTATCCGGCCGTTTTAATTTTTGTGCTGCTGTCAGCTGTGTTTGATTTTCTGGACGGCTTTGCCGCACGATTGCTCAAGGCCTATTCGCCAATGGGAAAAGAACTCGATTCATTAGCCGATATGGTAAGTTTCGGACTCGCGCCGGGTGCCGTGGCTTTTTCGTTACTAAATCACAGTAATTTACCTCACTGGGTTGCATTTGCCGGCTTTATAATTTCCGTTTTTTCCGGATTACGCCTGGCTAAATTCAATATTGACGAACGTCAGACCTCTTCATTTATCGGATTGCCTACACCTGCCAACGCCATTTTCTGGATTGGACTCGGATTTTCATACCCTGATTTCCTGACCGAAAAAAGCTGGCTCGTCTTATTTCTGATTGCTTTCTTCAGCGGATTATTAGTTGCCGAAATCCCCATGTTTTCGTTAAAAATCAAAAGTCTTGGCTGGAAAAAAAATCAACTTCAGTATATTTTCCTGATTATTTGTATAGCTTTACTGACGTTTTTCGGGCTGAATGCTTTCGCGCCAATCATTGGCTGGTACATTTTACTTTCAATTATTGTAGCATTTTTTAAGAAATAGAATAACAAAACTTATTTATTTTCTCATTCCCACACAGTTTTTGTACTTTTGCAAATATAAATTGTCGATTAAAAATTGTAATAAATAATAAGGTGTCAATCAGTATTTCACAACTTTCAAAAAAATACGGGAATCAGCTGGTAATCAATAATATTTCTTTTGAAATAGGCGAAGGTGAAGTTGTTGGTTTTCTCGGACCAAACGGTGCCGGAAAAACCACTACTATGAAAATTCTGACAGGAGCATTGGCGTATGAAAACGGTAGTGTGAAAATATGCGGACTGGAAGTAAAGGACAACACTTTGCAAACGAACGCTCTTACCGGTTATCTGCCAGAACAAAACCCGTTGTACATGGAAATGTACGTGAAAGAATACCTGTTATTTGTAGCTGAAACTTATAATATCGGTAAGGATAAGCACAAATTAGTGGAGGAACTGATAGACAAAGTGGGACTTCGACCGGAATTTCAAAAAAAAATCGGACAACTCTCGAAAGGATACCGCCAGCGGGTGGGACTTGCACAGGCGCTGATTCCTAACCCGAAAGTGCTGATACTTGATGAACCGACCACCGGACTCGATCCGAATCAATTAGAGGAAATCAGAAATCTGATTCGTGAAATTGGCAAGGATAAAACCGTGTTACTCAGCACACATATTATGCAGGAAATCAAAGCAATATGCAGCAGAGTAATTGTTATAAACAAAGGCGAAATTGCTGCTGATTTTCCCGATATTTCTAAAATCAGTCTGTTCGATGAAAATAATTTTCAGATAGAAGTGGAATTTCAAAACGAGGTAAAAACGGCTGATATTGAATTAATCAAAGGAATTTCATCGGTTCTTGAAAACGGACAAAATAAATTTACAATAATTTCAACAGCTGATATCCGTGCCGATATTTTTGACTTTGCTGTAAAGAACAATAACAAAATCCTGATGTTGAAAGAGATTGAGCGAACCATGGAGGAAGTGTTCAGGAATTTGACGAAGTAATACATCACGCAAAGACGCAGAAACGCAAAGGAAATTGTTAAATAACAGCTTATTATTGAGAGAAAAAAATTAAAATAATTCTTGGCGACTTAGCGGCTTGGCGAGAGAAAATACCACGCAAAGACGCAGAAACGCTAAGAAAATTATTAATCAACAGTTCGTTTTGAGAGAAAAATAAAATAATTCTTGGCGGCTTGGTGAGAGAAAAAAATGGAAGAAAATTTCGATATACGAAACAATCAAAAGGGTGAAAAAGAGTTCGAAAACGCTTTGCGGCCACTGACTTTTTCCGATTTTAACGGACAAAATAAAATTGTCGAAAATCTGAAAATTTTTGTACAGGCAGCCCGTATGCGTACCGAATCGCTGGATCATGTGCTGTTGCACGGACCTCCGGGTTTAGGTAAAACAACGCTGTCGAATATCATCGCCAACGAACTTAACGTGGGATTTAAAATCACGTCAGGGCCTGTGCTTGACAAACCCGGCGATTTGGCCGGTTTGCTCACAAGTCTGGAACCAAATGATGTGCTTTTTATTGATGAAATTCATCGCCTGAGTCCCATTGTGGAAGAATACCTGTATTCAGCCATGGAAGATTATCGCATTGATATAATGATAGATAAAGGTCCGAGTGCCCGTTCCATTCAGCTGGAACTTAATCCGTTCACGTTAATCGGTGCCACTACGCGCAGCGGTTTGCTGACGTCGCCACTCAGGGCTCGTTTCGGGATTAATTGCCATTTTGAGTATTACGATATTGAAGTAATTACCGGAATTATTAAACGTTCGGCGCGATTGCTAAATGTGAAAATTGAAAATCAGGCTGCGATAGAAATTGGCGGCCGCAGCCGTGGAACGCCACGTATCGCCAACGCGTTGCTGCGCCGTGTCCGCGATTTTGCTCAGGTGAAAGGCAATGGCAGCATCGATCACGAAATTGCCTGCTATGCACTTGAAGCATTGAACATTGATAAATACGGATTGGACGAAATTGACAATAAAATACTGAATACAATTATTGATAAATTCCATGGTGGCCCGGTAGGTTTGACCACCATTGCCACTGCTCTTGGCGAAGATGCAGGAACAATAGAAGAAGTGTACGAACCCTTCCTGATAAAAGAAGGATTCATGAAACGAACACCACGTGGTCGTGAAGTAACCGCGTTGGCATACACACATTTAGGCAAGGTTAGATTAGGTGAAACCGGAACTTTGTTCTAAAAGATAATTTCTTTGATTATTAACCTTTTAATTCTGAACTTATGGATAATCTGGTAACTGTAAGAGCTTTTTTCAGTTCAATAGATTTTGAAATGGCAAAATCATATCTTGAATCGATGGGAATTGAATGTTTTAGTAAGGATGAAATAATAAATCGTGCTTACATCAGCAATGCAAATTATGGAGTTAAACTTCAGGTAAGATCCTCTCAGATGGATGAAGCTATTAAACTACTCAAAGAAGGAGGTTATTTAAAAGATGAAGATTTTGAACCTTCGGCTGAAATAAAGTGGATGGAAAAAATATTGAATTATTTTAAACGAAAATAATCAGAAAGAAAATATACTGAAAATCAGCACATTGTTGTTTTTATAATTTATGGCAAAAGAAATAAAGTCACTTGCAAAAGACACTGTAATTTACGGTGGCAGTTCTATTATTGTAAAATTTCTGAACTGGCTGTTAGTTGTCCTGTTTACCCGAACGCTCCCCAATCCGGCTGAATACGGTATCGTTACAAACCTGTATGCGTGGACATCTATGCTGCTGGTTATTCTCACTTATGGCATGGAAACCGGATTTTTCCGATTTGCCAATAAAGACCCTGAAAATGCCAACAAAGTTTACGGTAATACATTGATTTCAGTGGGTTTTACCAGTCTCATTTTTGCACTTTTCATTATTCTGTTCAATCAGCCGATTGCCGATTTATTGAGTTACAGCAAACATCCTGAATACATCTGGATGCTTGGTCTGAGTGTGGCGATGGATGCTTTTTCAGCTATCCCGTTTGCTTATTTGCGGTTTAAGAAACGACCGTATGTTTTTGCCGGATTAAAAATCTTTTACATCATACTTTATATTTTTCTCAACCTCTTTTTCCTTGTCGGATGTCCGTGGCTGATGAAAGTGGTGCCGAATACCGTTTCATGGTTCTACAACCCTGATTACGGAGTAGGTTATATTTTTGTTTCCAATATCATTACTACTACCCTGCAAACGCTTTTGCTGAGCCGCTACATAATTGGAGCAAAATTCAGTGTTGATATTCAGCTGTTGAAAAAGATATTAAGCTACTCGTTACCACTTCTTATTTTGGGTATAACCGGGATTGCCAATCAGAATCTGGATAAAATGATTTTCCCGAAATTGCTTCCGGGAATAGAGGGTAAAACCGATTTGGGAATTTACGGCGCCACCTCCAAACTGGCACTGGTAATGTTGCTTTTCACTCAGGCATTCCGTTACGCTTACGAACCGTTTGTATTCGCCAAACAAAAGGATAAAAACAGCACGCAGGTGTATGCTGATGTAATGAAGTTCTTCATCATCTTCTCGTTGTTTATTTTCCTTGTAATGATTTTGTATCTGGATATTTTCAAGTTTTTCCTGCCAAAAAATTATTGGGTAGGATTGCAGATTGTTCCTGTTATTTTATGGTCTTTTATTTTTCAGGGAATCTATTTCAACCTGTCGTTCTGGTACAAACTTATTGATAAAACCGTTTACGGAGCGTGGTTTTCACTTGTCGGAACAATTATCATTGTATTGGGAAATGTCATTTTTGTTCCTCAATTCAGCTATTGGGGTTCAGTCTGGGCGGGTTTTGCCTGCTATTTTTCCATTATGCTGATTTCCTATTTCTTCGGACAGAAATATATGCCGATAAAATACGATCTGAAAACAATAGGTACTTATATTGCATTGACAGTAGGATTATACATTATCAGCCTGTTTATCAACACTCCGTATATTTTGCTCAATATCGGACTGAAATCAATTCTAATGGTGGTATTTCTGGTATTTTCAGTCAAAAGAGATTTTCCACTGAAATCCATTCCGTTTGTAAACAGATTTTTCAAATAAATCGGCAGGGAGCAAAAACTTTTTAAATCATTTACGACCGAAGTCCGCGGGAATTTCGCCCCAGGCTTCGGTTTCCCATTTTTTTATTTCTGTTGCATACTCATTTTCTGCCAGCCAATTTTCGGCACGCTGCAACAGATCGAAAAGAATCGCATTTTCATCGTTCTTTTCAAGTCGGGTTTTTGCTTTTTTGGCTTTAAGCCACGCCAGTGCAGTTTTGCTGTCGGTATAAAGCGGAAGTTTGCTGCTTTTTTGTTTTAAAAATGCCAACCCGTGTACCAATGCCAGAAATTCGCCAATATTATTTGTTCCGTTTTTGAATGGCCCCTGATGAAAAATTTCTTCACCGGTTAGGGTGTAAACGCCACGATACTCCATCAGTCCGGGGTTTCCGCTGCAAGCTGCATCAACCGATAAACTTTCCATATCGGGCTGTCCGAACAAGGCTATTTTTGCAGCATCCGGTTTTTTTGGTTTTGCGTTTTTGCCAATATAATCCCAGCAAGGTGAGACCATGGCTTCGCGGGCTTCCGCTTCGGTAGCAAATCCTTTGTACAAAGCGCCTGCATAGCCATGAATCTGGCGCTTGCATTCCTCCCAGGAATTATAAATTCCCGGGACTTTCCCTTCCCAAACTACAAAAAAATTACTTTTTGGCATTTTGATTTATTTTTCAGCTGCTGGTGCCAGTTGTTTGTATTTCCAGCGTTTATGAGTCCAGAGATAATATTCAGGAACCTCTCTGATTTTTTTCTCAAGAATCTGCATATACTTTTCAGTAATTTCAAATTCAGCAGTTTCTTTGGGGGAATCAGAAACCGGATAATACTCACATTTGTAATATCCTCTTTTTACTCTGAGAATGTGAATATATACAACCGGAAAATCAAATTTTTTTGCCAGTTCCTCAGTTCCGGTAAGTACCGGAGTATCCTGATTCAAAAATTTTGTCCAGTAATGTATGTTTGCCCGCCTTGGAGATTGATCTGATATCATCCCATAGCATATCAACTTCCCTTCGGAACGTTGTTTTACCATTGTTCGCAATACACTTTTGGTTTCTATCGTACCGCTTCCGAATTTCAAACGCAGTTTATCGGTAAATTCTCCAAATTTTTCATTTGTAAGTTTCCTGTAAATGTTGTACATAGGTTTGTCGGGTGGTAACGAAAGCGAAATAGACGAGGCCCATTCCCAATTACCGTAATGTGCTGACATTAACATCACACTTTTGCCGTTTTCATAATGCTTCAGAATATCCTCAATGTTGCCGGCATCCAACCTGCGTTGCATTTCTTTCTCACTTATATGCAACTGGTAAGCGGTTTCGATAAATAAATCACAAAAAAAACGATAAAACCGTTTTTCAATTTTCAGTAATTCCGCCGGAGACTTTTCGGGAAATGAATTTTGCAAATTCTGACGCACCACTGCTCTTCTGTAACGAACCACATAATAAACTACCGGAAACAAAATATCGGAAAACAAATACAAAACCCGCAACGGCAGCCAGGTAATTAACCATATAAATGCATAAAATATCTGAAACATGAAAACACCTTTTTAATTAATCTTTACTGATAGATAGATATAAAATTCTTACTCCCGAAATAAATTGTTTTATTTCTCGTCAAAAAAATGTACTTTTGCACCGCTTCTGAAAAAGAGGTCCTGTAGTTCAATGGATAGAACAAGTGTTTCCTAAACACTAGATCCGGGTTCGATTCCCGGCGG
>MTLE01000834.1_pt1 | contig 12503 bp, 6 predicted proteins | sample 1982461 | NCBI WGS metagenome assembly MTLE01 (sample SAMN05712605, study PRJNA340218) | biofilm metagenome | isolation source: sample SPL anode biofilm adapted to -200 mV | place: USA | collected 2012-02-03
ACCATTACACCATGAGACAATCATTGTGCCTTGTTTTTCAAAAGCGGTGCAAAGATACGATTGTTTTTCTTTTTGGCAAAATCTTTTTTAAAATTATTCCAAAAAAGCAGGAGTTCTTTTACTCCGCTATTAACAGGTAATAATTCTTTTTCCCCTTTTGCACCAGAATATATTTTTCATTGAGGAGTTTTGCTCTGCCAATAAGTTCATCCTGATTTTCCAGTTTTTCCTTATTCACACTAACACCTCCCGATTGAACCAATTTGCGCATTTCTCCTTTCGAAGGAAATATGGCTGCTCCCTCGGTAAAAAGATCAATGGCTTTAATTCCTGACTCCAATGCATCTTTGGATATCTGGAACTGTGGCACACCGTCAAAAACCGCCAAAAGAGTGCTTTCGTCGAGTTTTTTCAAAGCCTCCGAAGTAGAATTACCAAAAAGTATATTGGATGCTTCTACAGCGGCATTGTAATCCTCTTCGGAATGCACCATAATGGTTACTTCTTTCGCCAGACGTTTTTGCAGGACCCGCAAATGAGGAGCCTGCGCATGTTCTTCAATCAACGCCTCAATTTCTTCTTTGGAAAGGAAGGTGAAAATTTTGATGAATTTTTCGGCATCGGCATCAGCTGTATTCAGCCAGAACTGATAAAAAGCGTACGGAGTGGTTTTGTTTCTGTCCAACCACACGTTTCCGCTTTCAGTTTTTCCGAATTTTCCACCGTCGGATTTTGTTATCAGATTAATAGTCAGGGCATAAGCTTCGCCGTTCGACTTACGGCGGATAAGTTCTGTACCGGTAGTAATATTTCCCCACTGATCAGAGCCACCCATTTGCAATTTGCAGTTCATGTTTTCATATAACCAGTAAAAATCATAGCCCTGTACCAATTGATAGGTAAATTCGGTAAAAGACATGCCGTCGCGTGTTTCGCCCGTCAGACGTTTTTTCACAGAGTCTTTAGCCATCATGTAGTTCACAGTGATATGCTTTCCAATGTCGCGGATAAACGAAAGAAAAGTCTGTTCTTTCATCCAGTCGTAATTATTCACCATTTCGGCTTTGTTGACCGATTCGGTTTCAAAATCGAGGAAACGGGCAAGCTGGCCTTTAATTCCGTTCAGATTTTTTTGAAGAGTTTCTTCGTTCAGCAGATTACGTTCCTGCGATTTTCCCGAAGGATCGCCAATCATTCCGGTAGCTCCGCCAATCAAAGCAACAGGCTTATGTCCCGCCAACTGAAAACGTTTCAACAAAAGAATCGGCGCCAGACTACCAATGTGCAGCGAATCCGCTGTGGGATCAAACCCTATGTACGCGCTGGTTACTTCTTTGGCAAGTTGTTCTTCGGTTCCCGGCATCACCGTATGAAGCATACCGCGCCATTCAATATCTTCAATAAAATTCATCTGCTATGTTGTATTTAAATTTCTAATTAATACTGTTTCTTTTAAAAACGTGCAAAGATACAATATTTTGCTTTCCCTGACAAGAAACAGAACTGGATGTTTCTGAATGAAACATATCAGATAATTAGCACCAATAAAAAAAGTTTACTGAAAATAAAATTCAGTAAACTTTTTCAATTCTCTACCTTAAAAAACTACCTTAAATTAACCTTAAATCTTTACTTATTCTGAAGGTAAAATCACCTTTCAATATCTCTGTTTATATTTTATTTTTCAAATTAATTCAAACTACCAAAACCACATTTTTCAAATATTCTGAACTTTAAATCATTTGCCTCATGAGTTGGCAATATCACATAATCTTTTTGTCCGAGAAGTATCTGGCGTGCTTCGTTTGCAATTTCGATCTGTTCAGGATGATTTCTAAAAAACTCCTCCCAAAGTTCTATTAATGACAGACTTGGATTAATTACGTAATTAATGAAATCATCATTAACCAGAAATCCTGCTACCCGTTTATTTGCTTTATCCTTCACTTACATTTTGTTTTAATATATTTAAAACGAATAAGTGAAATATTTGTACTCAAAAAAAATCAAAGAATTATCTTGATTTCAACACTTTAACTTGCACACGTGCGCAATTTTGTGATGCCGCGATGAATCAGATTGCGTACGGACTGATAATTCATATCCAGAATCACGCAAATATCTTCGTATTTCTTCTCTTCGATATAATATAAAACAATCGCTTTTCTTTGTCTCGGAGACAATTGATCAAGAATTCTTGTTACAAAAGCATTGTTTTTCATTTCCTTTTCGGCAGCTATATAATCGTTTTCAACATTCGTATCCGAAACGGCGTCCAGTTCTTCCACTGCCACATCGGACAAATGTATGCGCTTGCGGCTTTCGTCACACAGTTTATTTTTCAATGATATAAATAAATAGGATCTGAAATTAAGAACAGCATCCATTTCAGCTCTTTTATTGTATATCTTTACAAATACATCCTGAATACAATCTTTTAAAAGTTCAACATCTGTTGTCAGTCTGCTGCCATAATTAAAAAGCATATTTACATGCAGGTCGTATAATTTGGAAAAGGCATTTACATCACCGCTTTTAAAATCGGAAAACAACTGTACAGTTTGAATGTCAGTATCAGAATAAGGTGATTTTTTAAAGTAATTGTGTTCCATCGAGGTATTAATTAGTTTGTTTTTCGACGAAACAAAATTACAGTGAACCAGCAGCAAATGGATGTAAATTCTGATTTCTATCTGGTAAAAACAGATAACGTGTTTTAGAACATATTTTTGCGTTAAAACAGGATATTTAGTTAATAACAAAAGCCACCACAACTCTTACATTGTAGTGGCTTTTGGCGTTTATATAAAATCAAACGGATTATAAATTAACAAAACAACCCGATTATTTATTTTTTACCAGGCACGAAAGAATTCGCCATACTCCTGTTTCAAAGCTTGTGAAACCAGTATGCACCGGATTTTCCGTTCTCAGTATCCAGTTTGTAAACGGTGCCGCCTTTGACAAGTTTATTAACAACCGAAACTGCTCCCGTCTTTTCGTCAACAAATTTCAGGATATATTTTCCGGTTTCGAGTTGAACTGGAATTTGCATTTTCGACTGGGAATAAATGATAATTCCGGTATCATTTTTTCCCAATTCCTTGTAATTACCATTATTTACAGGCACAATATCCATTTTTGCAGCATCTTTCAGAAAATTTTCATCCGTAACAGGTAATGCAGGACAAGAACCTCCGGCCATAAAAATTGCCCAGTTCATTTCAGGATAAGCATCCGAATAATAAGTTACAGCTTTATCAGGATATTTAGTCCGGTACTCACTTACAGCTTTATAAGCATCTTCGAAAGTTACTTTACCCACTTTCATCAAACGTGCATGCTGACGCGGAGCCAGATTTAATCCTCCTTTCGGAGCATAAAGCTGTCCGTTATCTTTGTAGTGCCAGTAACGGATATCAATAATGTCCACTACCGCTGCACGTTTCGGATCGGCCAGAATAGAGTCCTGAACATCTTTTGTAGTACTCAAAGCTACCGTCGCATTTTTACCGGTTTCCTTTTGCCATTCATCAATCACATCCAGCCAGAACTGAACAAATTTTGTAGGACCGGTAAATTCGGCACTGATAAGTTGCACCACATTCTGATTATCGGCAAAACTATTCAGACACTGACGAATGTATTTACGGTAATATTCCCTGCGAACCGGGACAGAAATATCGTAAAACATAGCAGCCCTGAAAATACGTTTGTCGCCGGTGAAATTAACCGGTTCGGGGAATCCCAGATCATTAATGTTATTTGCCGAACGCCACGGGCAATCCACCCAGTGTGCACCTGCTTCAATGATATTGTGCTGGAAGAAATTTTCATGGAAAAGCAATAGTCCGTTTTGTTCGGCAGCATCGGCGTAGCTTTTCAGGCGGTACCAATACCATCCGTTCGGACGATTCAGGTCGTATTTCGACAATCCGTCCCACGCTATACCTATGCCACTGCGTCCGAAAGGCTGTTCGTAAAGCGGTCCCCAAACATCACCATCGCGACGGCGAATACGTTCGTGATCATCACGCCGACGATCGTACCAAAGTCCGTAATTATGATCCAGTACTTCCACGTTATTTTTTTTCATGAAAGTAATTACCGAATCAATCCGGTCTGTCAGTCCGAAACCTTCTCTTCCGGGTACAAAACGGGTGACATGTGGTTTTGTAATGTACGAAGCAATGAAATTCGGTTTCAGTTTACCGTTCCACCACTGTACATCCAATTTATTGCCGGTAATTAAAGCTCCGTTATTTACCAAACGTCCGTTGGTAATGGAAATTTCCGGTTTCATCCTACGGATTCTCATCGGTTTTTGCAATTTCACATCCGCGATTGATTTCACGTTGGAAGGATCAACCGAAGGAGAAAATTTTGCCATGTTAATCCATTTTTCCATTGTCAACAGCGGCTCGTAAGCTTCTTTCATCATTTCCTGTGCCTGTTCGACAGTTGGACTGCTGGATGCATCGGTACTTTTGGGAAGAATTCTTCCCAGTTCTGAAACGTCTTTATTTAATCTATTGGCCAGTTGGGCGTAATACAAACTTCTTGGCTGAACATGATTGTTGGATTCATCCCATTGTCCATCGCCCGAAAATTGAGCCCAACAACCATAAGCGCGGTTTTGAGCATCTTTTGCCGGCGTGAAACATTCTATTTCGGCAGCCGTACATTGCCAGAACATGCTGTTGGCAGTATTCCAGCCGGCACCGTTTTTATCCTGTCCAAGATTTTTAAATGACAGATTATGTCCGTCGATATTCACCACGTCAAACAATAACCCGCATGCCCAGGCATCAATCGAGCCACTGAAACCGAGCGATTCTTTCGTTTCGCACTGAACAAAAGCATTCGGACCCGGCGCACAGTAACCCGCCGCAAAATCGTTTATTCCATGCTCTGAATAGCAGCGTTGTATCAGATTTTGCTGACCCATCGTATAAAAAACGATTCTTCTGAATCCGCCAATCTCCGATACCGGTTCGGTAGCGATACAATCTTCCACGGTAATTTTAGAAGATGCAGGCTGCAAAAACACCGCGTTGCCGGCAAAATGTTTGAAATTCACCTGTCTTACCCAGCAATCAGTTGCATTGTCAATGGAAATGCCTGTCCAGCAATGGTCTTCATCTTTCGGATAATTTTTATCGTAATCGGAAATCAGCGTTAAATGCTCGATACCCGATTCAGAGATACGTCCGTTCCACTGATAACTGCTCACAGTCGCACCACCAAATTTCTCGTCGATGGCTACGGTTAGGGGAACATCAATCGTGATTTTTTTTCCATCAATCGCAGTGATTGTTCTGTCCCACGTTACATCCATATCGCCGGGTTTCCATCCCAAAGCACTGATTCCGCCTCCAAAAATATCGCATCCTATAGATTCAATCCATTCCTTTGTGCACGGGCGGACAATATTGATTTTGTCACCGACTTTCAAACCTGAAACGGAAGAAAGTTCCAACACGTGACTATTTACCGGAACATAATCCGAGGTTACATTTACCGGTTTTGAATTGATTTTATCATTTACGCCTTCAATATGCAGCATAGCATTCCGGTCAACCCCTTTTTTCAATAAAACGGTTTCATCCTTGTCAGAACCACGCAACACCACACCCGAAGTTTTAATCCACAACTCCCGATTCAGCGTGTAGACACCTTTGTCAAGCAACACAGCACCCCTGAAACCATTATTGTCTGGTTTTAAAACTGAAACATAATCAATCGCCCGCTGAATTTCAGTCGAAGCATCCCCTTCCATGTGCGGTACAAAAATCACATTGGCAGGATCGGGAATTTTCTGTTCAGAACTTTTATAGCCGCAATACGAAAAATCAAGAATCCGGTTGCCTTTATTGTCCTGAATATAATTTATCTTACCATTTTTTACCTGCAAATCAAATGTTTGCGCTTTCGGCGTTTGTATCAGTCCGATACAAAAAGCCAAAAAGAGAAGATATTTTTTATTTGAAAAATTCATTTCGTCAGTCATTTAAAATTTCTTACAACAAACTTTTACGTTTTGCCAACGTATCATAATTGTTTTTTTTGTTTTTCCAGTCAACTTTCTTTTTTGTATCAATGCCGTTGATGTATTTTTCGATATTGGTATAGCCATCACCGTTGCAATCCTTTACAGCATCGGTTGGGTCATTCGGATTCAGTCCGTTTGCTTTTTCCCATGCATCGGGCATTCCATCTTTATCGGTATCAATATAGGGTTGGCCTTTGTATTCAGGAAGTCCGCCTACCTGACGAATATCGGTAATAATTCCTTTTTTGTACGAATCGGCAGGTAATCTTCTTTTTACATATTTCGGGATATAAATCGGAGCATCAACCTCATAAATAGCTTTCCCTGTTGTTACAGATTTAACAATCCGGCTATCTACGGCATCTCTTTTCGGAAAATCAGCACCTGCATTTTTCAGTACAAAATCATAGGTTTCCTTAGCGCTCATCGTTCTGACAAAAGGCATTTCGAACGGTTTGTCCACTTTTATTTCCTTCTCAAAATCGGCCAGCTTATATTCTTCAGCAAGTTGCACTCCACCATCCCAGTTATCATCGGTTACTTTTTTATTGCCTTCCACAATATTTCCGTTCACGTAAGCTTTTCCAAAAGAAACAGGAAGACTTCTGTTGCGTCCGGCTTCCGGTTTCAGAATACGGTATGAAATTGGTTCACCCGCAGGAGTAACAGGACCTGGTTTAAAGTAATTATTAATGATATTGAAAAAACTTTTATTGTCGCCACCATCAACCGAACGATTCCACCAGTTGAAAATAACGTTGTTCACGAAATTGAAACCGCCATCCATGCCCACCGAACAGTTACGACTGATATTGGAAGCCCAGAGATTGCGGCAGAACATGGAATTATGTCCTCCGATGGTTGAACCGAAAGCATGATTGTAGGTGTCCATTGCTTCGGAAAAAATAGAATTCTGAATGGTAACATTTACGGTAGGCAGTTTTTCGCCTTTGCCGGTTTCGTCGCGATCGTAAACATGACGGTAAATAGACATATTTTCATCAAGTCCCCAGCTTGCCGACACATGGTCAATCATGATATTCCCGACAGGATTTCCGCCAACAGCATCGTCGCGAAAAGCAACATCCTGTTGTCCACGACGGAAGCGCATGTGACGCATAATTACATCGTGAGTATCGATTAGGAACGAAGCGCCTGTAACACAAATTCCATCACCGGGAGCAGTCTGTCCGGCTATGGTAAGATACGGAGCCCGAACATGAATAGGCGATTTCAGGTAAATTATCCCGGACACATTAAATACAATGATACGGGCGCCACCGGTTTCACAGGCTTCTCTGAAACTTCCGGGACCAGCATCTGCCAGCGATGTAACTTCAATAACTTTGCCACCACGTCCGCCGGGTGTAAACTCGCCACCGCCCATAGCTCCGGGGAAAGCAGGAATGTCAGCTTTTATAAGATCTTCTGGTTTTGAAGCCCACGGACGGTACGGACGACCATTTTCAGCTTCTTGTCTTACAATGGGCAGGGCTTTCTGCCATGCGAGATCCGATTTCATATTGATTTCAGCCTCCTGACGCGCACCGCGTTCTTTCACCGAATCCGGAATAATAGGATACTGAGCCATTAAAGGCATTAAAAAGATATTACCGAATAATATCGCTAAGAATGTTTTTTTCATTTGGTCTCTATTCATTTGTCTGGATTAATTGTTCTTAAGTAAAAACGAATAAGAAACCGTTTTGTAATCGGATTTTTCAGTTTTTTCTGTATTTATTCATGTATTCGGTAGGAGTCTGATTGTATTTCTTTCTGAAACACTTACCATAATAGCCGGCTTCCTTGAATCCAACCGTGAAGGCTATTTCAGAAATCGTCATATCCGTATTTTTCAACAGTTCCACCGATTTGTTCAGCCTTATCTCTTTTACCAGATCGACAGGAGCAAGACCCGTGAGACTCTTCAGTTTTTTGAAAAATGCCGAACGGCTAAGTCCCAGATTTTCAGCAATAGCATCAATATTATAGTCGCTGTTGTGCAGATTTTCTTCTATCACCGCATGAATTTTTTCGAGCAGCTGAACATCTTTTTTCACCAGATAAGCTTCGTACGAAGCATCCCTTTCCACTGTTTCATCTTCTTCCTGTTTCCATATTTTTTCGCGGAAGACTTTCCGTTCGCTCAGCAACTGTTCAATCCTCGCAATGAGATATTCCTTGCTGAATGGTTTTGTGATATAAGCATTCGCCCCCATGTTTACGGCTTTCAGTTTGGCAGACTCATCATTTTTAGCCGTAAGAATAATTACCGGTATATGACTGATTTGAAAATCCTTACGCACTTCCTGCAACATTTCCAGTCCGCTCATTTCAGGCATCATTTGGTCGGTTACCACAATATCCGGATGATAATGATGAATCTTTTTCAGTCCTTCCACGCCATTGTTGGCCACATGAACATTGTATTTGTCTTCCAGTTGCAGTTTGAGAAGTTCGCACAAATCTTTGTTATCCTCAACAACCAGCAACGACGGCAAATCGTTTTTAATTTCTTCATCTTCATCCACCTCAACATTTTCGGTATTTTCAGTGCTTGCATCATCTACTACCATACCTGTCACAGTATCGCCAACATAGAAATTCACTTCAGAAGGTTTATAATGCTCTTTCCCCAATAACAATTCGATGGTAAATACCGAACCCTGCCCCACTTTGCTTTCGGTATTGATAGTTCCGTGGTGCAGCATCACAATTTCTTTGGACAATGCCAGTCCGATACCCGTGCCGGAATAATAGGCATTTTTGTTGTTATCGCCTTGTGAGAAACGTTCGAATATTTCTGAAATTTTATTTTGCGGAATGCCTACTCCAGTGTCCTCAATACTGATAAAGCATTTTGTTTTATCCTCATTCAATCCGGTTTTCACATAAATTCCGCCTCCCTGATTGGTAAACTTAAATGCATTGGACAAAATATTGCGGATAACAATTTCAAGTTTTTCCTTATCGGCCCAAATCATGATGTCTTCGTCGGCCAGTTGGAACGAATAACTAATCTCGTTTTCTTCGGATAAAACCATAAATTCCTTCTTAAACGATTCTATCAGCGTGTTCAGTTCAATTGGTGAAACGTGCAAAATCATTTTGCCATTCTGTATCTTGCGAAAATCAAGAATCTGGTTGACAAGCTGCAACATTTGCGATGCACTTTTTTCGATCAGTGCCAGATATTGTTTTCCTTTTTCGTTCAGCGGCTGTTTTTGTTTCAGTTCCTGAATTGGTCCCATTATCAGTGTAAGTGGCGTCCTCAGCTCGTGCGATATATTGGTAAAAAACCTGATTTTCAGCTCAGAAACCCGTTGTTCGATATAAATTTCGTTACGCATTTTGATATAAAACAAAACAGCTTTTACCACAGCATAAGCCAGCAGCAGACCAAGAATGAAATAAATGATATACGCCCACCACGAAAGCCACCACGGAGGCAGAATAATGATTTCGAGCGTTTTCTCGGAATGCAGCGACGAATTGGCTTCGTCGATGGCCTGCACACGGAACTTATACTTGCCGTGTGGCACATTCGGGTACGAGGCAATGCGGTTTTTGCCGTTGTAGTGCCATTCGTTTTCGAATCCTTCGAGAATATACCTGTACGAAACCCTGTTTTGACTGTAATAATTCAACGCGGCAAATTCAATCATAAAATTCGACTGGCTGTGTTCCAGCGTTATCGAATTTACATACTGAATTGACTTCTTCATCACCGGATTATCATTGAAACTCCGTAAATTTTTGTTCGAAACCAGAAAATCAACAATTACCGTTTTGTAATTACAGTTGTAGGTTTCAATTTTTTGCGGATTGAAAGACAAAATACCGGCGCGGTTACCGAACCACAAATCGCCCGAGAGGGTTTTCATCACACTTTCTTCTTCCATTTGCACATTCACAAAACCATCGTAGCGGTCGAAATTACGGAAACTTTCCTTTTTCATGTCGAACCGTGTCAAAGCGTTCTCGGTAGCCAGCCACAATCCATTGTTATCGTCTTCGATAATGGAAAGAATCACATCGCTTTTCAGTCCCTGTTTCTGGCTGTATTGTTTGAAAACAGGCAATTTCTTTTCCTTATCGTATTTTTCGAGCTTGTTGAGTCCGCCACCAAACACGCTGACCCAGATTTGCGAATTTGCATCCTTGTAAAGCACATAAATATCGTTGTCAGAGATATTGGAACCCGGCATTTCGTTCCGGTAAATTTCGAAATCTATCAGATTGGGTTCCTTAAAATGGCTGTCGAACGACATAAGTCCATCGCTGGTTCCCACCCAGATACGACCATCCTTGTCCTCGGTTATGTTTCGGACTTCCATGTACAAGCCATATTTCGGATAATATTCAAAACTATTGAACTTATTTTTAAAAATGACTTTGCCATTCTCGTTCGTGATAAGATTTAATCCGCCGCCAAAAAGTGCGACCCAGATACGGTTACTGGTATCCTGATAAGTAAAATACACATCGTTTCCACTTAACGAATTGGGATTTTTCTCGTCGTACACAAAACGCGTAAAAGTGTAACCGTAAGGAGATTTCGGATTAGGTTCACCTTTCACAAGTCCATCGCCCTTGGTCGAAAACCAGATATTACCCTGACGGTCTTCCATAAAGTGATACACATTGCCGATATAATAATTTTTGGTACTAAAAACCCGTTTTACTGCACCGTTCCGGTCGAGCTGATAAACCTCGGCATGACGCGTCGACACCCAAATATCACCATTCCTGGCCTGATAAAGCGATTTTACAGCATATTCATCATCTACATTTTTGGTAGTAACCGGCAAATGGAAAAGATTGAACTGCTGCTTTGGAAAACTTATGCGAAAAATACCGTTCGAAGTGGAAGTCAGCCAAAGTATATTGTCAGTATCGAGCAAAATATCAAAAAACAATTTTTTTTGTCCATCCTGCATCAATTCCTGCTGATCGTTGATAAAAGTCATGGTTTCCTTTGAGCGGTCGAAGTAAGCTACATCGCCCGAAGTAGTGAGAAAGAACATTCCCAGTTCTTTTCCGTCCTGAAATTTCAGGTCTTTGTTCACTTTTCCCACCGGCAACGGGAATCGTTTTTCGTATTTATTAAACGGATCGTAGTAAATCAGCGACGAATGGTTCAGTTCGATCCACAGTTTATCGTAACTATCAACATAAGAACTTGTTATGTCATCTGTTACCGAAAGTGACATTATTTTGGTCAGACCTGAATTTCTGTCGCTGTATTCATAAATCCCGGAATTTTTAAACGCAATAAAAATATTTTTTCCGTTCGCACTCACAATATCCATAACGGGAGCGCCATTGTTCAGCAAGTTCTTCTTGGTAACGCTTCCGTTGTTCACATCCACCTTGTACAAATTTCCGCTGTTATCGCCCAACCACAGAGTTTTATTATTCAGGTAAGCGCAGGAAAATTCCTGTCCCGAATCCGGATCAATTTTTTTCAGAATAAAATCAGACGGTTTCGACCGGAGAATTTCGCCTTTCGGACACGAGATAATTTTAAAATCCATGCCAATCCAGCTGATGTAATTAGCATCCTCAATCAGCAGGTTGTTCATCAGTTTATGTTCTCTTTTGCTTTGCGAATCGTACAAAAGAGTAACATCCAGACTCCCGTCTCCTTTCGAAACAGCTTTTAGCAGGTCTTTATTTTTGGTTAACAGTAATAAATCGCCGTTTACCGTTTTCTGAATTTTAATAATTTTGGGACTGACCGAATATTTCTTCTTTATTTCATTAAAAACATCGTAATAACGCTCGTTTCGTTTATCGAAGAGAAACAGTTTATGGTCGATGGTTTTCAGCCACAAATTTCCATCTGTTGCTTCTATGATAACCTGAATTTTATGAGGAGGAATGTCGGTAAAATTATCGTCGCGGTTATTGTACGATTTGAATTTTGCGCCATCGAAACTGGTCAGCCCATACCATGTACCAAACCACATGAAGCCATCAGAATCCTTAAAAGCGCAATGAACCGTATTGTGAGGCAAACCATCATCAATGGAATAGTTGCTTACAATCATATTGCGGTAACAATAGCCCGACTGCAAAAAAGAAAAGAAAAATAAAAGCAGAAAAAAGATTTTTTTCATATAAAAAATATCGAAACAATTTACCCGTGCATTACAAAAGCCTGTTACACATATTTAAAATCGTAATCCGGAATACACGGTACAAAAATATAAAACTATTCCAATAAAATTTCCAACACAACTTAAATTAAGTCATATTCAGGGTTTTATATTTATTTTTTAATAATTCAGGCCGAAAGTATCAAAAAAGCTTTTCCCACGGATTATCGCTGCGGAAAGGAACAGCCTGAAGGCCTTCGTTGTTTACAAAATTGGATCGAGCCGCTTCGTTCCATGCAAAGCGGACATTTACAGGTTGCTGGATATCATTTGAAGATACTATAACTTTA
>MTLE01001816.1_pt1 | contig 12482 bp, 16 predicted proteins | sample 1982461 | NCBI WGS metagenome assembly MTLE01 (sample SAMN05712605, study PRJNA340218) | biofilm metagenome | isolation source: sample SPL anode biofilm adapted to -200 mV | place: USA | collected 2012-02-03
TACTCCAGCATCAGTCAGGTGGGGTACATCGTCCTCAGCCTGGGCGCGGGCAACGCCCTGGGCATCGCCGGCGCCATCTTCCACCTGTTCAACCATACCGTCTTCAAGACCCAGCTCTTCATGAACGCCACGGCAGTGGAAGAACAGACCGGCAGCAGGGACCTGGAGCGCATGGGTGGGCTGGCGTCCCGCATGCCGGTCACCGGCTGGACTTCCATCATCGCCTTCCTCTCCGCCGCCGGCATCCCGCCACTGGCAGGTTTCTGGAGCAAGTTGGTGATCGTGGTGGCACTGGTGAAGTCCGGTCATGAGATCTACATGATGATCGCCATTCTGGCCAGCCTGCTGACCCTGGCCTACTTCCTGACCCTGCAGCGCAAGGTGTTTTTCGGCGAGATCGTGGAGGAGTTCAGGGATGTGCGTGAGGCCGGCTGGCTCGTAACCGCACCCGCGCTTGTTTTTGCCGCCATCATCGTCATCACCGGTCTGGCCATACCGTTTCTGTTGAACACCATAATCCTTCCCATCGGGAGTATCCTATGACACCGACCACACTGCTGCTCTTGCTTGTGCTGGTGACCGGCCTGTACGCCGTGATCTCCCCAAGCCTGATCAAGGCGGCCATCGGCTTGGCCGCCGTGAGTGCCCTGCTGACCATGCTGATGTTCACCATGAACTCCCCCCTGGCCGCGGTATTCGAGCTCTCTGTCTGCGCAGGCCTGATCACCGTGGTGTTCGTCAGCGTCATCAGCATGACCAAGCCCGCGGCACCCGGAGATGGGAGCGATGTGGAGCCGAACCACTATCTGAAATACGCGCCCCTGCCGGTTGTGGGCGCGCTGCTCTGCTGGGTATTGGGCTGGTACCTGGGGGACGCGCCCGCTTCGACCCTGGCGGTCACGGCCGGGCCGGATGTGCGGGAGGCGCTCTGGATGCTGCGGCGGACCGATATCTTCTCCCAGCTGGCGGTCCTGTTCGTGGGTGTGTATGGCGTGATAGTTCTCTTCAAGGAGCTGAAACATGATTAACGGATTGACACTGACGTCGCAGAATCCCTTCTGGCCCTATTTCATCATCTCCGTACTGCTGATCCTGACCGGGCTCTACTGCATCACCGTCACCCGCAACCTGGTGCGGGTCCTGATCGGCATGGAGCTGATGACCAAGGGGGTTACGCTGATCCTGACCGCTTCCGGCTTCCTTTCCGGCAACACCGGCCTCTCCCAGGCCCTTATCGTGACGCTGATCGTGGTTGAGGTGGTGGTGATCTCCGTGGCTGCCGGGGTGGTGATCGGCCATTTCCGCACGTCCGGCTCGCTGGATACCCGCACCATAAACAGCCTGAACGGCTGAAAGAGAGGTACTGACCATGACAACACTTTTTCTGGCGCCACCCATCGCGTTTCTGCTGATCACCTTTGTCGTTAGCATCGAGCTCTGGTCGTTTAAGGCCATCACCGCCAAGGGGACCCCATGCAAGGGTAAGAGAAAACCCTATGCCTGCGGTGAAGACATAACCCGGCACCGCACTCAGCCCGATTACAGCCAGTTCTTTTCCATCGCCTTCTTCTTCACCATCATGCATGTGGTCGTGATGATCATAGCCACCATACCACCCGGCTCATTGGCGTCATCCGCCCTGGCGGTCCTGTTCACGCTCTGCGCGGCTCTGGGGCTCTTCGTACTGTTCAGGAGGAACGATTGACATGAAAATCATCGACCGGATAGTCAACTGGGCGCGGATCAAATCCCCCTGGGTGATTCATTACAACACCGGCGCCTGCAACGGCTGCGACATCGAGATCGTGGCGACCCTGACGCCTGTGTTCGACATCGAGCGCTTTGGCTGCCAGCTGAAGGGGACCCCGCGCCATGCCGATGTCCTGCTCTGCTCCGGCCCGGTAACCCGGCAGAGCAGGGATCGCATAATCCGCATCTATGAGCAGATGCCGGAACCTAAGTTTGTTGTTGCCGTCGGGACCTGCGCCTGTTCCGGAGGAGTGTTCCAGGGCTGTTACAACATCCTGGGAGGAATTGACAGTGTGATCCCTGTGTCCGCCTATGTTCCCGGATGTGCGGCACGGCCGGAAGCGATCATCGATGGTGTGGTGAAGCTGCTCACCACCCTGGAGAGGAAAAAGGCCGTCGAACCGCCGTCGGGTAATCAGGATGTCTTACCACTTCCCCAAGGAGGAAATTGATCAATGGCTGGTGAAGAAAAAGTACAACAGCAGCTTGTCAACCGCTTTCCCGAGCTGTCCGGCTCCATTCGGATAGCGCGCAGCAGACGGATCTTCGTTGATGTGTCGGATCAGCGTTTTCTGGACGTACTTGACTATGTTCGTGGAGAACTCGGCTTCCCCATTCTCTGCCTGATTGTCGGACTGGATGAAGGGGAGAATTTCGGGATCATCTATATACTTGCGTCCGGTGACGGGACGCTGGCCAGCCTCACGCGGCGCATCCCCCGTGATGAGCCGGTGATCTGTTCCATCTACGATAGAATGCCCAATTCGGAGATCTATGAACGGGAACTGGTGGACTTGTTCGGCATTCACGTGACCGGTCTGCCCGACGGTTCCCGCTATCCTCTGCCCGATGACTGGCCCGAGGGGCAATTCCCTTTGCGGAAGGACTGGACTCCCGACATGCTCGATCAGGTGGAGGTGGCCGTCAATGGGTAGCGTCACGATTCCGATTGGTCCTCAGCATCCGGCTCTGAAGGAGCCGGCCAATTTTTCCATAACCGTGGCTGGAGAGAAGATTCTGCACACAAGCTCCCGTCTTGGCTACAACCACCGGGGCATGGAGAAGGCCTGTGAACAGCGGACCTATATCCAGGACCTGTATCTTCTGGAACGGATCTGCGGCATCTGCTCCCATTCGCACTCCATGTGCTTTGCCCAAGCCGTAGAGGAAATAGCCGGCCTGAACGTTCCGCCCCGCGCCCTCTACATCCGCACCCTGATCGGAGAACTTGAACGGATCCACAGCCATCTGCTCTGGCTGGGGGTGGCGGGTCATGAGATCGGCTTCGACACCCTGCTGATGTACTCCTGGAGGGATCGGGAACTGGTCATGGACCTTCTCGCGATGTTCAGCGGAAACCGGGTCAACTACGGCATCAACACCATCGGCGGCGTCAGGCGGGACGTCAGCGACGAACAGATCGTCAAGGCATTGAACGACATCGATGTTCTGGAAGAACGGACCAAGTACTACATCGACATTGCCACAACCGAGCCGAGCTTCATCGCCAGGTTGGCGGGCGTGGGCTACATCTCCCATGAGGATGCGGTGCGTCTCCAGGCGGTGGGGCCCACCGGACGCGGCTCCAACGTGCCCCACGACATGCGCGCCTGTGATCCCTACGCAGCCTATGGCGAGATGGACTTCAAGGTGATCACGGACAGCAGCTGTGACGTGTACGGTCGGGCCGTGGTTAGGCTGCTGGAATTGATGGAGTCCTACAGGATCATACGTCAGGCGTTGCGGGAGATGCCGGATGGGCCGGTGAGCGTCAAGGCGCCGCGCAAGATTCCGGCCGGTGATACGGTCAGCCGTGTTGAGGCCCCGCGGGGTGAGGATCTGCACTACGTCAAGGGGAACGGTAGTGACAAGCCGGAGCGGGTCAAAGTGCGCGCCTCCACCCTGGCTAATATCCAGGCCGTTAATAAGATGATGGAAAACAACAACCTGGCCGATGTGCCGATCATTATTGCGGCCATCGATCCCTGCTTCTCCTGCACCGACCGCTGTATCCAGCTCATCGGTAGCGAGCGCGGTGATATGGGGCTGAAGGCGCTCAGGCAGCACGGTATCGACTGGTACCGGAAGAATCATGGTATCGAGTTCGGGATTCTGGCGAAAAAACTGCAAATGATGCGCGGGGAGCGGGCACTATGACACAATCACTGTTCGGCATGTTCGTGTTCCCCGGTTTTCTCTTCCTCTGCGCCATCGGTGTCTGCGCCGAGTACTTCGACCGCATCTTCCATGCCCGCATGCAGAACCGCAAGGGTCCCCCCTGGTTCCAGCCGGTAGCGGATTTCATCAAGCTCTCTGCCAAGGAGGATATCGTTCCGGAAGAGGCAGATGTGTTCATGTTCAAGGCCATGCCGGTTGTTGCCGTTGCTTCGGCGGTCACGGCAGTCCTCTATATCCCGCTCTGGGGAGGGCAGGCCCTGTACTCCTTCGAGGGGGATCTGATCATCGTGCTCTACCTGCTGACCATACCGACCATGACCTTCTTCCTGGCCGGATGGTATTCCACCTCGCTGTACGCGGCGATCGGGTCGGTGCGCACCCTGACCCAGCTCTTCTCCTACGAGGTGCCGCTGTACATCGCAATACTGGCGCCGGCGGTGCTGGCCAACAGCTGGTCGTTGAGCGGCATGACCGCCTACTACGCCAGCCATCCCGGTTACTGGCTGTTCAATCTGCCCGGCCTGGCGGTAACCATGGTGATCCTTTTGGGCAAGCTGGAAAAGGTTCCCTTCGACATTCCCGAGGCCGAGACCGAGATCGTCGGCGGGGTGTTCACCGAGTACACGGGGCGCTTCCTGGCCTTCTTCCGCATGGCCATCGATATCGAGACGGTGGTGGTGGCATCACTGGTGGCGAGCGTATTCCTCCCCTTTGGGTTGGGATTGCCTGTGGTGATCGGTTTCGTGCTCTACCTGGTCAAGATCGCGCTGGTGGTCGCCGGGGTCTCGTTTCTGCGGACCATCTTTGCCAGGGCGCGCATCGATCAGATGGTTGTTTTCTGCTGGAAGTATCTGGCTCCGGCAGCAATGGTTCAAATGCTGATCAATCTGATCCTGAAGGGAGTGCTGCCGCAATGATAACCATACCGGGCAAGATGGCCAAAGAGGTGCTGCGACATTCGATCATGGCGCCGGCAACCCGCAACTACCCCTTCGAGAAGATGGAGATGCCGGACAACTTTCGGGGGAAGATCGTCTTTGACTATGAAAAGTGCATTGGCTGCAAGATCTGCGTCAGGGACTGCCCCGCACGGGCCATCGCCATAACAAAGGTGGCGGATAAGGTGTTCGAGGCGGAATTCTATCTGGACAGGTGCATCTACTGCGCCCAGTGCGTGGACTCGTGTCCCAAGGGAGCATTGGACACTACCGGGGAATTCGAGCTGGCCCAGATTGACAGAACACAACACAGGATACACTTTCATGCAAATACAGATGTCGGAAATGGTGAAAGCACGCCTTGAGGGGTGCAGGCGGGTTGCACTGCTGGGGATAGGGTCGGAGCTTCGCGGGGATGATGCGGCAGGGATACTGGTTGTCAGAGAGGTGAACAAGCTGGTTTCTCAAGGACCGTTCCACTGTCTGGACGTGGCGGGGTTTGAAGGGGCCAACGCACCCGAGAACGTGACCGGTTATATCAGGTCCTACAAACCGTCTCACATTCTGGTGGTCGATGCGGCGGAGATCGGGGCACAGGTTGGTTTTTGCCGCGAGATTTCGATCAGCGAGATATCGGAGACCAACTTTTCCACCCACACCCTGCCCCTGAAGGTTATTGCCGATTACCTGGAACAGTCGACAGGGGCCGACATCGTGGTGCTGGGGATTCAGCCCGGTTCCGTGGGGTTTGCCATGGCGCCGACCCTTGAACTGGTGGCCGCCGTCGCGCGGGTGTCGCATTGGTTATACGGACTGTTCAGTGAATGCGACCGTTACCTGGTATCTGAACGTTCTGCTTCGGTGCTTCCGGGTGGCAGGATGATTTCAGGGGGATTGGTTGGCAGTGGTACGGCACACGATGTTCCTTGAACAGGCAAAGCGGTAATCAGGTGCTATACTGGTAAAAACAACGGATGTAAGTCGTGATCCGCATCAGGCTGCTCTGGATGTTTTAACACCTTTGTTTTTTGGTAAAACGCTATTTGTTTTTGTTTCATTTTTTGTGCGACAGGCGGATTGAATGTGAAAATACAGTGCGTAAGCGTATGATGTTTTCATAAACGAAGTTTTTTGCTGTTTCTTTTTTGGAAATATCGAAGGCATGGCCTGCTTGTCCAGGTCGTGAAATTTTGCTGGGGGGTAGGTTCGCCATGGTCCACCCGTTACTCTTTCTCGAATTTTTCCGCAAGTTGCTCGAACCGTTGCACATGTCTGAGGCCGGTGCGGACGCCGTCGCCTACACTTGGCTTATTATGCTGTTGCTGCTGCTGTTCTCTTTCCTGGCCACCAGGGCGCTCAAGGTGATCCCGCATGGATTGCAGAATTTCATGGAAGTTGTTGTCGGTGGCGTTGAGAACATGATTGTCGAGACCATGGGGGAGCATGGCCGTCCCTACTTCCCGCTGGTGGCCACCGTGGGGCTCTTCGTACTGGTTTCCAACCTGATCGGCCTGATCCCCGGGTTTTTTCCGCCGACGGCCAACATCAACACCACCGCTGCCTGTGCCTTAGTGGTATTCATCGCCACTCATGTGGTGGGGGTCAAGCGGCATGGCATTGGCTACATAAAACACTTCTGTGGCCCCATTCTCTGGCTGGCGCCGGTCATGGTCTTCATTGAGGTCATCGGACACCTGAGCCGTCCGCTTTCCCTGACCCTGCGTCTGTTCGGCAACATGAACGGCCACGAACTGGTCCTGATCATCTTCTTCAGCCTGGCGCCCTTCCTGGTGCCGCTGCCGATGATGCTGATGGGGGTATTGGTCTCCTTCATCCAGGCGTTTGTCTTCATGCTGCTGACGATGATCTACATCCAGGGTTCGCTTGAAGAGGCCCACTGATCCACCTGTTGACTCACAACAAGTATCAAGATCCTATACTGCTTAGGATACATCACACTCCGAGGGGAGAACGAACCATGAACTTTTTCACTATGTGTGTTTTTGGAGCGGCAATTGGTATGGCGATCGGTACGCTGGGTACGGCGATTGGGCAGGGGATGGCGGTCAAAAGCGCTGTTGAAGGGGTTGCTCGTAATCCGGGCGCGGCATCAAAAATCATGACAACCATGATGATCGGTCTGGCCATGATCGAGTCGCTGGCAATCTACGCCCTGGTTGTCTGTCTGATCATTCTGTTCGCCAACCCCTACAAGGATATCGCCCTGAAGATGGTTGAAACCGTTGCCAAGTAGTCTTTCATCAGGCGCGTTGTATCCGGGAGGGCGCGCAGAACATCGTAATCGGCGAGCCGTCCTGAAGTCCGGTGGCGGATCCGTGCGAGGTGGGTCGTGATAGAACTGAATCTGGCGCTCATCATCCAGATACTGAACTTCTGTGTTCTTGTAATCGTGCTTAACAGTGTTCTCTACAAGCCGATCCGCAAGGTGCTGGCAGAGCGCCGCCAGGTGATCGAATCAGCGCGCAGCACGGCCGATTCCGTTGATCAGGAGGTGCGTGAAAAGATGGCCCTCTATGAAGGGCGTCTGCAGGAGGCCAAGGCTGAAGCGGCCCTGCGCAGGACAGAGGCGATCAGGCAGGCCCAGGCCGAGGAGACGGCGCTTCTGGATACGGCACGCTCCGAGGCTGCGGCATCATTGGCGGGCATTCGGGACAATGTGGCCCGTGAATCGGCGCAGGCCCGGATGCTGTTGGAGCAGCATGCCCTTGCCCTGTCCGATGATATCTGCGAGAAAATCCTGGGGAGGAGTCTGTAGCCATGGGTACACCATCTGATCGCACAACAACCCTGTCCTTATGCCTTGCGGTCTGTGTCGTTGTCGTTGCCGTCGGTACGGGGTGGGCATCGGAAGCTGGCGAAGGAGCCCATCAGGTCGATTCTGCGGCCCAAATGAAGGACTTCGGCTGGCGTGTGCTCAACTTCGCGGTTCTGGCTGCTCTACTGGGCTGGGCGATTGCAAAGGCGCAGGTCAAGAAAGCTCTCAATGAACGTCAGGTAAAGATCGAGAGGAGTCTTCGCGAGGCAGAGCAGAGCCGGGACGCTGCGGAGCAAAAACTTCGCGAATACAGCGGCAAGCTGGAACACGCTTCCCGTGAAATTGAAGAGATGCGGGGCGCGATGCTGCGCGAAAGCGAGCAGGAGAAAGAGCGCATCATTGCCGAAGCCCGCGCTGCCGCCGAAAAGATCGCTGGCCAGGCTGCCCTTTCCGCCGAACAGGAAGTGAACAGAGCCCGCCTTGCCCTGCAGGCGGAAGCCGCCAGGTTGGCGGTTGAACTGGCCGGAGCCAGGCTGGCGGGTGCGGTCGGCAAGGAAGACCACGACCGGTGTGTCGCTGAGTATCTCCAGAAAGTGGGGCGGACCAGGTGAGCAATTCCACGATAGCACGGCGCTATGCCCTAGCCCTTGTACAGATCGGCACGGAGTCAGGTTTGATCGACCGCTTCCGGACGGAGTTGGCGGATATGAGGGCGCTCTTCAGCGCCACTCCCGAGATCCCGCTAGCCTTGGCAGACCCGGCCATGGGGCATGAACAGAAAAATGGCATCATGCGGGAGCTGATCTCTCTCTGTTCCTGCTCCGAGCTGATGGGGAACTTCCTGCTGCTTCTTGTGGACAAGAACCGCGTTGCCCTCCTCGAACAGATCGTTCAGGTATTCGAAACCCTGGCCGATGACTATTGCGGCATTCTCCGTCCGACCATTACCACGGCCCGTGAGCTGGATGATGCGCAGTTGTCGTCAATCCGGGAGATGCTTGAGCAGCGGAGCGCCAGGCAGGTTGTGCCGCGGGTGCAGGTCGACGGCTCCCTCCTAGGAGGAGTCGTGGTTCAGATCGGTGACGCTGTCTACGACAGCAGCATCAGGACGCAGCTCGACCGGTTACAAGATCAATTACAGAAGGGGTAATGCTCCCATGAAAATCAGAGCGGAAGAGATCAGCGAGATCATCAAGAAACAGATCAGAGAGTACGGCAAGGAGGTCGAGGTTTCGGAGACCGGCACGATCATCTCCATCGGCGACGGCATTGCCCGTATTCACGGCCTTTCGGGCGCCATGGCCGGGGAGCTGCTGGAATTTCCCGGCGGTGTTTCGGGCATGGTCCTCAACCTGGAGGAGGACAATGTGGGTGCCGCGGTCCTGGGTGAATTCACCGCGATCAAGGAGGGCCACACCGTCAAGCGCACCGGCCGCATTGCCGAGGTTCCGGTGGGCGAAGCCCTGATCGGTCGGGTGGTCAACGCCATCGGCGAACCGATCGACGGCAAGGGTCCGATCAAAACCGACACCTTCAGCAAGGTGGAGATCAAGGCGCCCGGCATCGTTGCCCGCAAATCGGTTGATCAGCCCATGGCCTCCGGCCTCAAGGCCGTCGACGCCATGGTTCCCATCGGCCGCGGCCAGCGTGAGCTGATCATCGGCGACCGCCAGACCGGCAAGACCGCCGTGGCGGTGGATACGATCATCAACCAGAAGGGTGGGGACGTGATCTGCATCTACGTCGCCATCGGCCAGAAGCGCTCCACCGTGGCCCAGGTGGTGGCCAAGCTCTCCGATCACGGCGCCATGGACTACACCATCGTCGTTGCCGCTTCCGCATCCGAGTCGGCGCCGCTCCAGTTCATCGCCCCCTACAGCGGGGTCACCATGGGCGAGTACTTCCGCGACAAAGGCCAGCACGCCCTGATCATCTATGACGACCTGTCCAAGCAGGCCGTGGCTTACCGCCAGCTGTCGCTGCTGCTGCGCCGCCCTCCGGGGCGCGAGGCTTACCCCGGGGACGTCTTCTACCTGCACAGCCGCCTTTTGGAACGCGCCTGCAAGCTGTCCGACGAGTGCGGCGGCGGTTCGCTCACCGCGCTTCCCATCATTGAGACCCAGGCCGGCGACGTCTCCGCCTACATCCCGACCAACGTCATCTCCATCACCGACGGCCAGATCTATCTGGAATCGGACCTGTTCTTCTCCGGCGTGCGTCCGGCCATCAACGTCGGCCTTTCCGTCTCCCGCGTGGGGGGCAAGGCGCAGACCAAATCCATGAAGCAGGTTGCCGGCACCCTGCGGCTCAACCTGGCCCAGTACCGCGAGATGGCGGCTTTTGCCCAGTTCGGTTCCGACCTGGACAAGGCGACCCAGATGCAGCTTGCCCGTGGCGAGCGTCTGGTGGAGATCCTGAAACAGCCGCAGTACCGCCCGCTGTCCAACGAAAAGCAGGTGCTGATCATCTTTGCCGCCAACAACGGCTTCCTGGACGAGCTGCCGGTCTCCACCCTGAGGCGCTACGAGGATGAGATGTACGCATTCTTCGACAACCGCCAAGCCGACTTGTTGTCGGAGCTGCGCGACAAGAAAGCCATCGATGACGAGCTGAAGAAGCGCATCGTGGCTGCCCTGGAGCAGTTCAAGAAAGAATTCAGCGCGTAAGAACAAGGACGGACTACAACCATGGCGAGCCTCAAGAGCATAAAGAAACGGATTGTCTCGGTAAAGAATACCTACCAGATCACCAAGGCCATGAAGATGGTCTCGGCGGCAAAGCTGCGCCGCGCCCAGGAAAACGTCGTTGCCGCGCGGCCCTACGCCACTAAGCTGAACCAGGTACTGACATCCCTGGCCGGCAGCCTGCATGATGATCCCCATCCGCTTTTGAAACAGCGCGAGGCGAAAAATCTGCTGCTGATAGTCATAACCTCCGATCGTGGCCTGTGCGGCGCCTTCAACACCAACCTGTGCAAGGCGGGCGAGCGTTTTCTGCAGGAGAACGGCGATGAGTACGAGCGGATCCATGTACTCACCGTGGGGCGCAAGGGGTACGAATACTTCAAGAATCGCAGTAAGATCTACAAAAATTATGCGGATATCATCTCCTCACCCACCTATGCCAGGGTTGCCTTCCTTGCCCAGGAGGTAATCCGAGGCTTTCAGGTGGGAACCTATGACCGGGTGGAGCTTCTGTACAACTCGTTCCGGTCGGTCATGACCCAGGATATCACCTTCCAGCAGCTGCTGCCGGTGGTTACGGTATGTCCGCTGCCTGATGACGAGAACCCACCGGAGTTTGTCTACGAACCGTCGCGGAATGAACTCCTGGCGGAAATTCTGCCCAAGAACGTGGAGGTTCAGCTCTACCGCAGCGTGCTGGAGTCGGTTGCCGGCGAGCATGGCGCCCGGATGACGGCCATGGACAGCGCCACGAAAAACGCCACCGAGATGATCGGCAAGCTGACCCTGCAGTACAACCGGGCCCGCCAGGCAGCCATCACCACCGAGCTGATGGAGATCATCTCCGGCTCCGAATCCATAAAAGGATAAGAAACCCCAAAAGTTCACGGGAGGATACCGTTCAATGAGTCAGAATACAGGAAAAATCACACAGGTTATCGGCGCGGTCGTGGACGTGGAGTTCGAGCCGGGCAAGCTGCCGGAGATCTACCACGCCCTGCGCGTCACCAACCCGGCGATCAACGACAGCGAGAACAACCTGGTGCTGGAGGTTGCCCAGCACCTGGGTGAGAACTCCGTGCGCACCATCGCCATGGACTCCACCGACGGTCTCAAGCGGGGCCAGGCGGTCCTGGACACGGGCAAGCAGATTTGCGCGCCGGTGGGTAAGAAGACCCTGGGCAGGATCATCAACGTCATCGGTGAACCGGTGGACGAGATGGGTCCCATCGGCAACGACAAGGAGAACCCGATCCACCGTGAGGCTCCCCCCTTTGAGGACCAGTCCACCAAGGTGGAGGCCTTCACCACCGGCATCAAGGTTGTCGACCTGCTGGCCCCCTATGCCCGCGGCGGCAAGATCGGCCTGTTCGGCGGTGCCGGGGTGGGCAAGACCGTTCTGATCATGGAGCTGATCAACAACATCGCCCGCCAGCACGGCGGCTTCTCGGTCTTTGCCGGGGTCGGCGAGCGCACCCGCGAGGGGAACGACCTCTGGATGGAGATGAAGGAGACCGGGGTTCTGGAGAAGACCGCCCTGGTGTACGGCCAGATGAACGAGCCGCCGGGCGCCCGTGCCAGGGTCGCCCTGACCGCCCTCTCCATCGCCGAGCACTTCCGCGACGACGAAGGGCTGGACGTGCTGCTCTTCATCGACAACATCTTCCGCTTCACCCAGGCCGGCTCCGAGGTCTCGGCCCTGTTGGGGCGCATCCCCTCGGCGGTCGGCTACCAGCCCACCCTGGCCACGGAGATGGGGGAGCTGCAGGAGCGTATCACCTCCACCAAGAACGGCTCCATCACCTCGGTGCAGGCCATCTACGTGCCGGCCGACGACCTGACCGACCCGGCTCCGGCCACCGCCTTCGCCCACCTGGACGCCACCACCGTGCTTTCGCGTCAGATAGCCGAGCTGGGCATCTACCCGGCCGTTGACCCGCTGGACTCCACCTCGCGCATCCTGGACCCGCAGATCATCGGCGAGGAACATTACGCCATCGCCCGTCAGGTGCAGTACATCCTGCAGAAGTACAAGGACCTGCAGGACATCATCGCCATCCTGGGCATGGACGAACTCTCCGAGGAGGACAAGCTGATCGTTGCCCGGGCGCGCAAGATCCAGCGCTTCCTTTCCCAGCCGTTCTTCGTGGCCGAAGT
>MTLE01005704.1_pt1 | contig 12481 bp, 8 predicted proteins | sample 1982461 | NCBI WGS metagenome assembly MTLE01 (sample SAMN05712605, study PRJNA340218) | biofilm metagenome | isolation source: sample SPL anode biofilm adapted to -200 mV | place: USA | collected 2012-02-03
GCAGTTGCAGAGGCATCCTTTAACACGGTGATAGACTCTATGTCACTTGGATTCAGCCAAGAGATAGAACTGCCGACAAAATTCCTGATAAAGTCAAAGTTATCCTCTGTGATACCGCCTTGGGCATCCAGTACACTTGCTTTAAAAGGGAGCGGGTCTTCCTGTATAATTCCGTCAACAACCCAAATTGGCTCCTGGCTTCCCATAAGTGTAGAGGTTCCCCTCACACGTACACTCTGCCTTACACCGGTCAACCCGCTCGAATTGGTCACCACGAGACCCGGCAACCTTCCCTGAATGGCCTGTTCAAGGTTGGTTACACCGTCAAAATAGAGATCCTTAGCCTTGATTGTGCTAATCGCTCCGGCTACCCTCTCCTTGTCTAGTACCTGATAACCTGTCACCACAACCTCTCTGAGCCCGGCACTATCCTCCTCCATGACAACAACCATGTAATTTTGCCCCGTATATCTTAATACCCGAGGTTTCATCCCTAAAAATGAGAAATTAAGCAGAATATCTTTCTGCTCTGGAACCGCGAACGAGAATTCTCCTCCCATGTCTGTCGCAGCACCATACTTTGTGCCTCTAACCTGTACGGAAACGCCGGGCAAGGTTACCCGCCCCTTGTCAACGACCTTGCCTCTGAGAAGAATTGTCTTTTTTTCCGCGGGTGTCCTCGGTTTTGGAGATATCACCACAACCTTGTCATCAATCTTGAATGTAAGGCCTAAAGGAGAGAGTATCTCTTTCAATAAAGAAGAGAAATCGGCATCCTTGGCATCTACATCAATCCTCTGCGAGGGTGCCAGGTACTCCATTTTGTAGAAAAATGTGTATCCGGTTTTCTTTTCAAGGGCATTGAAAACCTCCTTTGGCGAAGAGTTTTTCATTGTCAGAGAAACCTTTTGCTGAGCATAAATGTTTGTGGATAACAGCAAGGCGATTACACCCAATAAAAGCCTTGTTTTCTTAACACTGCCGGAGCATTTGTCAAGCATTGATTGCCATGAAGGAAATGGCAATGAATCTGAAATTTTTTTCATACATTTGTTTTGGTTTTTTTAAATAAAAATTCACAAAATGTGTTGGCCGACACTTTTTGTGGAGAACGGGATTTTAATCAATCCCGTTCTTGCTTTCTGAAATTGTTAACATTTTACCTTCCAGTTTATATTTCACATTACCAGACAATTCTATTTTTCTCAGTACATCTTCTATATCCGAATACATCGGCATCTTTCCGAAATACTGATCATGTCTGATCCTTTCATTTTCAAAAACAACATCCACCTGATACCATCTTGCTACAATCTTCATAATCTCATCCAGAGACATATCGTTGAAGTTAAAGACTCCCTCTGTCCATGATGTGTATACGCTTGCATCAACCTCCCTTACGGATGTCTGACCACTGCCCGCATCCATCTTGAGCTGTTGTCCCGGTTTGATTAACGTCCGGCCCTTAACCTTGTCGGAATAAAAAGCTATCGACCCACTCTTGAGTGTTGCGAAAATATTGTCATCCCCTTTATAGGCATTGACATTGAAGCTTGTTCCAAGAACCTCTATCCTACTGTCCTCCAGATTAACAACAAAAGGTATTTTATCCTTTTTCACCTCAAAATAGGCCTCACCATGTAGATATACATCCCTCACATCACCACTGAACTCAACAGGGTACTTCAACTCAGACCCCGCATTGAGCCAAACTTTTGTACCATCCGAAAGAAGCAGCGGATAATACCCTCCCAATGGAACTTTCAATGTATGATAGACCTTTTCAGGAACAGAGATTTCAGACTCATTTCTTGAGTATACAAGGCCATTGGTCTCGTCATTCTGGACAATAACACTCTCCGATTTGTCAACAAATTTCTCCTTGGCAGCGAGCAGGACACTCTTACCGTCGGGCAATATCAACTCAGCCTTGAACTCACCCGGATTTATCTTCTCCTGCGTCAGCAACTGATCTGCCTGCTCACCGGAGTCTCTCATATAAAAAAGTAGTCCGGCCGAGGCAATAATCAAGACAGATGCCGCATATCCAACCCATCTGAAAAGCTCTCTTCTTGGCCTCATAATCTTGCTCATCAGTCTTATCCGCTCCCTCTCTTTTGAAGACTTGTCCCTAAATGGGTTTAGAGTGGCGTTGAACATTGCCGCCTCGTCCAGCAACTTCCTGTTATCTTCCACAGAAAGCCACTCTTCAATTTCGGCTTCGGTCAACTCTTCTCTGTGATAGAGAAGCCTATTTAGAAAATCTATATCGATATCACTCTTCGTCTCGTTCATGCAGGTCATTAATTTTCACATAATACACCTACCCTGCCCGAATGGGTGACAAGATTTTTAATTTTTTTGATTTTTCTAGAATTATTTATTGCAGCTCTGAACGAAGGAACTGCATTGCACGCTTCAGATGCGTCTTTACAGTATTAACAGAAATACCGAGGTCAGCAGCAATCTCCTTGTACATTTTGCCCTCCACAAAGCACATTTTGATAACCTCTCTTTGTTTATCCGGCAGCTTATTCACAAATTTTGCCAATATTTCATATGACCGGTCGTAGTCATCCATCTCCTGCCTTATATCCTTCTCGTGCGTAATTATTGACTGCTCGTTCGTCAGAATAACCCTCTGATGTCTTATATAATTGAGAGACATATTGCGCGATAGTTTATAAAGATATGCCTTCGGAGAAAGCCTCTTGTCAAGAACCTCCCTTCTCCTCCACAAAGCCATAAAAGCATCGTGTACAATATCCCGGGAAACCTCCTGATTCCTGACATAACCATACACGAAAGCCATCAAATCCTCAAAGTGAGTTTCGAACAGCAATTCAAAGTCTCTTTTATTAAAATGGGTTCTAGGCATAATACAGGGTTAAGACAAATATAATATTTATCATAATAACACAGAGCGTATCATTTGATAAAAAATTAATCTCCTGTTTTCTTTCCCCTGATTGTCTGATTGTTGTCAGCACTTACCTTTCCAAACCAAGGCTGCGATAAAGGTCACTGCCCCACCGATAACCATTGTCCAATGGATACCAATGCCACTTGCGATCGAGCCGGCAATCAGATTTCCTATAGGTTGCGTACCCATCAAGGCCATGGCATAGAAACTCATGACTCTACCTCTCATTCTTTCGTCTGTTGTAGTTTGCAATAACGTATTGATTGAGGATAGTGTAAGTATCATGGTTACACCACCTATCGAAAGTGAAACGAGTGCCAGCCACATGGAACTCGTAATACCCGTAAGGGATATCATTGCCGCAAGAAGCAAAGTGGTGACTGCTATTATATTTTCCAGCCCTTTTGTGCTTTTTCTGGAAGCCATGTACAATGCCCCAACGAGAGCTCCTGCTCCGAGCGCGGACATCAGGAATCCCAGGGTGTCCGCGCCACCGTGCAATATCTCCTTGGCATACGCAGGGAGCAGCACGATTGAAGGAAATGCGGTAAGGCTCATCACTCCCAGAAGAAGTATGAGATTGCGTATTTCTTTTGTTCCGAATGTATATCTGAGTCCTTCAAGGAAGCTTTTCTTAAAGTCTTTTTCGGGCGGGGCAACGCGCTCCTTGACAATTTTTATCTGCCATAGAGCCCCTATCACAAAAATAAAGCTGATGGCATTTATCAGAAAACAGACTCCCTCTCCTACCACCGCAATCAACATTCCAGCTATTGCCGGGCCGACGAGCCTCGCCCCGTTGAATATTGCGGAATTTAAAGCTATTGCGTTGCCGAGGTTTTTTGGATCGTCTATGAGATCGATAACGAGAGACTGACGTGCAGGTGCGTCAAATGCGTTTATGATACCGAACACGATACTGAGGGCTATTATGTGCCAGACTGCTATATGTCCCGACAAAACCAGGAACGCCATCACGAATGCTTGTATCATAAAGAGCACCTGTGCGCTTCTCATGATTGCCATTCTATCATATCTGTCTGTTATGACTCCTGTAAATGGTGTAAGTATGAATGTGGGGATCTGTGTTGTGAATCCGACAAGTCCCAGCAGGAATACCGATCCGGTGAGCCTGTAGACGAGCCAGCTTAATGCAATATTCTGTATCCAGGTTCCTATGAGTGATATTCCCTGGCCATAGAAATAGAGTCTGTAGTTTTTCGACCTCAGGGATGAAAACATCTGTTTCAGAGTGGATTGGTCTACTATTCGGAATGGCATTTTCTGGTTTTCTTGTATGAAAATGCCATAATGTTGCAAAAATTGTGCTATAATTTGATAAATTATGTGGCACTGATTTTTCTAATTGCCTCATTTAAGAAGCAATGCTTTTTTAACTATAAAAAAATTATTTTACTAAATTTTGTACTAACCTTAATTACTATAGATTAGAAAAATCAGTGCCACATAGTATTAGAATTAACCTAGCAAGGTCATAGTTTTATCTTCTCCATCTGCATTTTTAAATAATTTTGCTTGGCTTTCAAATACTCTTCTTGTTTTGCCTTAGGGAAGTCTTTTACTGACATAATGAGTCGTTCAATAGCGTTTCTATCATTCTCACTTTTACTCATCAGATCTCCCACGTTTAACATAGCAGTTATGGCATCCATATTATTTTCGCCAAAATATTTAGGAACATTAACAAAATAAGAGGTTGTCTCATCCTTTCCGCCTGAAAGTAAGTTGAGATAATTTACTTTTAACATTATCGCATTATGGTCGGCATCTTGTATTCTTCCTGCAGTATAGTTTCCTACAAGCTTTTTTATTGCACTGCAAATAATCATATCAACTCTTTCCTTATATGCTATGCGATCAGCAAGATATTTCTCTGACATCACCCATTCAAATATTTTTGAGTCGGTATCCTGTAGAGACTGTGAAATATAGGGCCACATCCTTTCTGAATATCTATCTTTTGGAGGCATCATGGCAAAGATTTCCTCAAGAAAGAGATCTACCTCTTTATTGAAGTTTGATTCTTTAAGAGACTCAAGATAAGCAATTGCATTATCCATATTTGGGTATGAATCAAACTTTGCTTTTATCATTTTTGGATTATTTGAAGGATCCATAGCCTTTTTTGTCCGTTCGACAAACGAACCGGCATCAGCAATTCCCACTATCCTATTTATCTCATTTCCATCTGCATCAAGAATTAAAAATGTAGGGTAGGCTTTAATTTCGTATTTTTTTGCAAGTTCAACTCCTTCACCTTTTTCCATGTCAACTTTTATACATAGAAAATTCTCATTGAAGAATTTTCCTACATGCTCCTGAGGAAATATTTTCTCAGACATATACTTGCATGGCCCGCACCATGTCGTGTAGCAATCCATGAAAATAATCTTAGGCCCTTTTTTGTTGTTTTTTGCTTTTACAAGCGTCTGTTCATATGTTCCCTTCTCAAAAAGAACCCCAGTGTTTTGCGCTTTTGCCTGGCTGAAAAATTGCATAGCCATCATAAGGCATAGAATCACAATTCCAAATCTTTTCATTCTTAATATTTTTTGGTTTTATAAAATATACAAGTTCAATACACCTTTCCACATTTAATTTTGGCCGTATAAACAAAAATTGTAAAAACCCTGTTTAAAAATGTGGAATGATCTCTCTTCGTTGTATCTTTATAGATATGATTGTTAAAAATGCAATCATTAACTTGGCTAAGTATGAAATCTAAGGAAGAGATATTATTTAACCAGTTTTATCTAAAGTACTATCTTAAGATACAACACGTAGCATATTCATATTTATTCGACATGGAATCTGCTAAAAACGTGGCTCAAGAGGTATTCCTAAAACTTTGGAATAACCGCGGGATTATTGATCCGCAAAGAGAGGTGTACGGTTATCTTTTGATTATGACTAAAAACGCCTGTATCAACATTTTAAAAAGAAGACTTACAGAAAAAAAGTATCACGAATTCAGTAATTACAGATTACAGACGGAAATAAATTTTCTGGCTTTATCCAGCAATACTTCTGACAAAATAATAGAAAAGGAAATCTCGATTCTTTTGGAAAATGCTATTAAAACGATGCCAGAAAAAGTCAGGTCTACTTTTATATTAAGCCAGTCCAGTAATTTAAAACAAAGAGAGATCGCAGATATCCAAGGCATTGCGCTCCGCACCGTTGAAAGCAGATTGAGAACAGCAATGGATATATTAAAAAAGGCTTTTAAAGACTATCTTGCTTTGCTAATATGTTTTTTTGCGGAATTATTTCGTTAGATTGTATTTATCGTAACTAATTTACTTACTTGAAAATGAATATGGAACAAGATATATTAATAAGAGTCATCCGGGGAGAGGCAACACTTGAAGAGAACAGATTAGTACTTGATTGGATTAAGGAGTCTGATGACAATTTGAATTATTTTTCTGAGCTGAAGATGTTGTGGGCAATTTCATCAACTTCTGATGAGTTGGCTAGTGAAGAAGAGTTAATAAAATTTAAAAACAACTCCCGTAGCAAACTCCTTGCGTTAAAAGCTGATCATAAGTTCTGGGTTGGTTTTGGCAGCGCCATTTCTGCTGCAATTATCATCATTTCACTCGGAGTGTTATTTGGACTAATTGATTTTCAAAATAATACACGAAGAAGCAAGAATGTGTATGCCAATTTGTCTTTCCCAAATCAAAGGTATATGTACACAGATAAGGGCGTTAAAGGAAAAGTTGTATTACCGGATGGGTCAACGGTATGGCTGAATTCCGATTCTAAAATCACATATCCTGATATTTTTTCCAAAGATAAAAGAGAGGTTGAAATTTCTGGCGAAGCCTATTTCGAAGTTACCAAAGATTCTGCCAGACCAATGATTGTACATACAGCCAAAGGGTTTGCAATCCAAGTTCTCGGCACAACATTTTCTGTAAAAACATACGAAAATGACACAGAGAGCAAGGCTATACTTTACAACGGTTCTATCAGACTAATCACCAACTCTATAAAGGACAGGTCAGAAATTGTATTTGACATGAAACCAAATGATTGTGCAACAATTACTGGAGATGGCACAACAAAACTTACCAGAATAGATAAAACAAATGATATTGCCTGGCTTAAAGGGGAAATTGTTTTCGAGGATACACCGATGAGTGAAGTGCTGAAGGTAATTGAGAGATGGTATGGAAAGAATTTTGAGGTTAAGGACAGCTCTTTATATAATTATAAATTAAATGCAACGTTTAAGTCTGAATCTTTGATCCAAATATTGGATATCATTAGCTTATGCACATCAGTCAAATACAAAATTGAAGAAGAAAAGGTAACTTTTCAATGATTGGTTGAAAAAAATACTCTGAGACATGTGGTTTTTCTATATGAGGTTGTAATAGAATAAACCATAAAACAAAAAAATATGATAAAACGACTTAAAAACGGAGGTAGAATCTATGTCTTATTCTTCGGGTTACTTTTTTGTCTTATTCCAACAGGATCTTATGCACAGAAAATTACTCTGAATTTTAAGGAAGTCCCTCTTAAAACAGTATTAAACAAAATCAGTGAGCTGACTGATTTCAATTTTGTTTATACAAGTAAACTTGAGATAGATAAAATCACCGTTTCTATCAATGAAAACGGGAAAGAAGCCAAAGATGTAATAACCGATCTTTTAAAAAGAGTGAACATCAATTACAAATTCAAAGGAAAACAGGTAGTTCTTACTGAATTTGCAAAAAACAACACAAATAAACAGGAGAATACAGAGTTAGAATCTACGGCAAGACAAGGATCTCAGCAGAAATCAACGGTAAAGGGTGTCGTTATTGATGCATCTACCGGTCAAGTTCTTCCCGGAGTTTATATTAAAGTTAAAAACAAACAAACTTTTCAAGTTTCCGATTATAACGGGTATTACTCAATTCAAGCAGAACCCGGGGATGTTTTGGTCTGTTCATTTATTGGCATGCAGGAGCAATCAATTCCTGTAAATAACAGGACATTGGTCAATATCTCAATGGAAGCTGATATGATTAAACTTAACGATGTGATTGTAACCGGTTATCAGACTCTATCAAAGGAGAGGTCTACAGGATCATATTCTACAATCACATCTGAATCTATAGACAAAAAACTACAGCCCTCTTTTCGAAGTATGCTGGAAGGCATGAGTGCCGGAGTGACGGTATCAAACAGCGGAAACATTGTAATCAGAGGATTATCAAGCATATCAGGAGTAAAAACTCCTTTAATAGTTGTAGACGGTTATCCACTTATTGGAAATGGGATAGACCTGGAATCAGTAAATCCTGACAATGTAGAAAATATAACTATTCTTAAAGATGCAGTCGCTGCATCAATCTATGGGGCAAGAGCTTCAAACGGTGTTATAGTAATTACCACAAAAAAAGCACAGTCAGGCAAGTTTACAGCTTCTTATAAAGCAACATATGGCGTTACGCAGAAATTAAAGTTTTCAACTTTAAACCGTGCATCAGTCAGTGATTATATCGACGCAGAAATTGACCTTTATAACGCAGATCCTACAACTTACAGTAATTCATACAACAATTGGAACAGATTGACTGGTGTTCAATATTTGCTTCTTGCAAAAGATAAATCATGGATGAGTGAAACTGAAGTAAATGCAAAAATTGATCAATTAAGGAAAAATGATGCAATGAAGGAGATTGAAAAATATATGCTTCGCTCAGAAAGCTCTCAGCAACATAGCATCAATATTACAGGAGGAACAGAAAAGAATCTGTTTAGCGGCTCATTAAAACTTAACAAAGAATACGGGAACCTTGACAATAACTCAAATTCCAGATTTATCGCAGATGTAAACAACATCTGGAAGCCGGCAAAATGGTTCTCTTTCAAATTCATATCCAGCATAAACTACACAAACTCCATTTCTTCCGGAGAAAACTTTTATGGATTTAGAATTGACCCATATACAGACCTTTACACCGATTCCGGTGAACCCATTTTGTACAATCCAACAGCCCAACGGCGTATTCCCGAATATGACAAGTACTCCCTTATGAAGTCTATGTTGTATCATCCCGCAGAAGAGCTAAACCTACAATATTCAACGAATCAGAACTTACAAATTAGGATAGGAGGCGATGCAACGCTGAAAATATCAGATGAGATATCTTTATCTGGAGGAGGCTCATGGATTAAAGGGATGGACAATACCAAAACTGTAAAACTGGGAGACTCTTATCTGATGAGGTCTGCATATAACGATGGCGCTTCAAGAACCAATAGTGTGAAAAGATATATCCCGGATGGTGGCAAGTTGGACGGTTCGAGAGGAAGCCTTGAAACCTGGGTAATACGAGGTCAGGTAAATTTCAACAAATCATTTGACAACAACAAGCACCGAATAACAGCAATGCTTGGTACAGAGGTCAGTAAAGATACATACGAGACAATGAGTTTGCCGACATATCTCGGCTACAATCCAACTTCAGCTTCCGTATACACCGGTTTTGACCCATATGAGTATAATAAGAATACTAATAATATAAAGGGAGACATGCTGTTTCAAAAAGCACCTGCCAACCTTGGTAGTGTATCCTATGGCGGAACAATCAGTATAAGAGACAACCGGTTTGCCGGATGGTACGCAAACGGCTCATATGAACTTATGAATAAATACATATTGAGCGGAAGTGTCAGACTTGACCTTACCAACTTTTTTGGCACTGATCCAAAATACAGGTATAAGCCGACCTGGTCAATTGGTGGAACATATAAAATATCTGAAGAGGATTTTTTTCAACCATTTAAGCACATTATCAATAGATTACACCTAAGAGGCTCATATGGAGTAAACGGAAATATATCATTAACAGACTACCCATATTTAGTTTTAAGTGTAGGCTCATATAATCTGAACACAAACGGCATTTCTTATGGAATATCCAATTTCCCAAATAACCAGTTAAGATGGGAAAAGACTAATATCTTAAATCTTGGGGCAGACATTTCATTACTGAAAGATAGAGTTCGATTAAATGCCGAGTACTACTCAAAAAACAGTACCGATTTGATTTCATCCGACATTATTGACTATACAAGAGGAACGTATTCATTATACCAGAATGTGGGTTCCGTATTGAACAGAGGATTTGAACTATCTGTTTCTGGAGATATAGTGAAATCCAAAACAACTAACTGGAGCGCTGAATTTATTTTAAGTAAGAATAAAAGCAAGCTTCTGACATATAACGGAAATCTCACAAACATCCTTAATTACGCCATGACTTCCGGTTCTCTAGTAAAGAATTATCCAATGTATGGAATCTGGGCAATTGGATACGCCGGCCTTGACAGTTACGGGAATCCTCTATATTATAATTCTGCCGGAGAAAAAATTAGTAGTGGAAATTTAAAGCCAGAAGATGCAAAGTATATCGGAAGTTCTACTCCCACATGTGAGTTAGCCTTGAAAAATGATTTTTCATATAGGAATTTCAATTTGTCAATAATGTTTATTGCAAAACTTGGAGGTTATTTTAGAACTGACTTATTCAACGGATCATCTATTGATAACAGACATGTAGGTGAAAGATGGAAAAATCCCGGAGATGAAAATTATACAATATATCCCAAGTTGGTTTCAGGAAACGTAGAGCAATATTATCTTCCATATGCAGACACATTTGCCGTAAGCTCCAATCTATTGAAGTTAAGAGACATGACACTTTCATACGACATCCCTTCCAATTTATCAAAAACAATAGGTCTTTCCGGAATTAAGTTATATACGCAAGGAAGGAATTTATTCTATTTAACTGCTAAAGGGGTTGATGTAGATCCTGAAGGAATAAATGCACGCCCACAGGTATTCTTTGGCATTTCTGTTAATCTGTAAAATATTGACTATGAAAAGATTTATTTATATTATTCTTTTACTTACTCTGACACTAGTGTCAGGATGCACAAAATTCCTTGATGTCAAACCTGCCGGAAAATTAATACCGGAGAAAGGCGATGTTGCCTCTTTCGATAAATTATTAAACAATGATTATACTCTTACAGGAGGCTTTTCCAACAATAATAACGGATGCCGTTTAAATTATCTTTCTGATGACATAGAAATGTCAAATAATCAGGCAAATTATTTCTGGGTAAGCTCTTTTCCGAACCTGGATTCATATTTTGCTTATATATATAAAACGCCTTATTACAATCCAACTGAGCCTGATTTGTATACATGGTGGATGGATTTTTATCGCGCCATAGAATATTTCAATGTATGCATTGATGGGATTAATAGCGTAAGAACTGCCAATGAGGAGCAACTTGCAAATGAAACCATAGCACAGGCAAAAGTTGCCAGGGCATATCTGTTCTTCAATCTTGCTTTAATTTATGGTCCTGTTTATGATCCAAATGGAACAAATGATTTCAGGACGATTCCAATGAGAACACAAAGTGATGTTTTGGCCCCTATGGAAGACCTGTCAACTAACGGAGAAATATTCAAACAGGTACTTAAAGATATTCATAGCTCACTATCAGTAATTCCAGAAGTAGTTGTAAGCCCATCCCGTTTTGGCAAGGTTGCAACCTTGGCTTTTCTGGCAGATTATCATTTGTTTACTCAAAAATACGACAGTGTCGCACTCTATGCAAATCAGGCACTAACCTTAGCTGCGGCTCAAAAAGGTGGAATTGACAATCTTTTTTATGATTACAATAGTTTTAAATGGGCAGATGCCGGTGTCGCTACTGATCCTAACAAGAAAAATGCTAGTACCATCAATACAACACAAGGTTCAGACGCCTTAACTGCAAATTACCACAGAGAAATGCTCCTTTACCGGAAATGTTCTACTCCTCCGGGGTCCTCTTATGCTTACCCATCACAATCTTTCTTGAATTTGTTTAATACTAGTCAAGATCTAAGGCGCGAATACTTCTTCTTTGAATACACTGGTTATAAAACCATACAATCAGGCGTGACATATGATGACGGAAGGCGTATTTTAAATTACCAGACTAAAATGGCCAGGACATCCGGATTCTCATATCCGGAGCTACTTTTACTTAGAGCAGAGGGAAGGGCAAGGACAAATGATTTAGCCGGGGCCATAGCTGATATCAACCTTTTAAGGAAATTCAGAATGAAGCCCGGATTTACTCCTTTCTCGTCATCAAACAAGGATGAAGTTATTCAAGAGGTTCTAAATGAGAGAAGGAGAGAACTTCCTGTTGGTTCTCAAAAGAGATTCTTAGACCTGAAACGTTTAGTTTTGGAGAAAGGGAAACCTTGGTGTAAAGAGTCAATAACTCACGTTGTTAATGGAGCAACTTATACAGCTGAGGTGAATTCAGATTACTTCAGGATGCCCATACAAAATGATGTTATACTAAAGAATCCGCATTGGGGTCTTCAGGTAGAGACAAGGCCTTGGTCGAGTCAGAAATAATTAGGACCCCTTTAATATTGAACCTTGGCAAGTTGTTGGATCACCTTGCCAAGGTTTTTTATTATACATAACCATTAGTGTCCACTAAAAATTA
>MTLE01000339.1_pt1 | contig 12462 bp, 10 predicted proteins | sample 1982461 | NCBI WGS metagenome assembly MTLE01 (sample SAMN05712605, study PRJNA340218) | biofilm metagenome | isolation source: sample SPL anode biofilm adapted to -200 mV | place: USA | collected 2012-02-03
TGGCGGAGGAGTCGGCCACGCCGTGTGCCTGTCCTTTGAGGGAGGGGCGTTTCCGCGAGCCTACACATGGTTCCAGATCGACTCCTGGAGCGCCCAGGATGGCACGCCGCTCAAGCCCGGACGCTATGTGCCCATCGATTACGATCATGTGGGCAGTCTATCGAATGCCGTGTCCCCGGGCTGGAAGCTGATCGAGTTCTTCGTCCCCGAGACCGCCTGGGGGCAGATAATGTAACGATCGTTCCGTAACCGCGTAACCGAAGGTACGTGAGCGAATGAGTGCGGCCAGGTACCTGGCTGGAGACTTCCTCATCAGCGGCTGAGTCTGATGGCTCATTGCGGATACCATTACATCCGCCTGGCCTCTGAAGAGCTCGAAGGCGTGATGGGCGCGTGCTCGATCCGTTGCTCCTGCAACGATCTGTCTGAAGACCGCGATTATGGACACGTCCAGGAGGAGCTTTTCTGGATAATCTCAGAGGAGAATCCAGATGAAGACCCTGAGGAACGAAAGAGATCCTTTCCTCCGTCCATTCGTGGTGTATACTGCGCATAGACAAAGGGATTCGAAATCATGAACGAACAGGTTCTGGTATTCGCCTATGTCCCCGAATCGGGGGCTTCTCGCGTGAGTGTCTTTCAACGGGAACTCGAAAAGTCCATCGGAGCCAGGATAGACAGGATTGTCTGCCTCGTCCGGCCCGTGCATCGCGAGCAGGCCGAGAGAGAGCTGCAGGAGCTGCCTGGCAACCCGGACGGTCGGCCCGCCTGTGAGGTACTGGAGGCGGCTTTGTCGCCGGACATGGTGCACTCCATCGGCTGGGACATCCTTCAGGACGTGCTGGTCAGCTACCTCGAACGGAACAAGGGCGACACCTTCCATGTGGACGCCGCCGTGGAGAATCCTGTCCTGCACTCGATCCTGGTCATGCTGCAGTACGCTGGCAGGTTCCCTCAGCCTACGAACCTCTGGGTCCGCGGATCGGGACCCGGCAGCCCTGTCCGCTATCGGATCCTCAAGCTTCCGGTGGAGTCCCTCGATCTTCGGCTCCGGAAATCCTCGGGCCCCTTCGTCCAGGCGCGGTACGACCGGGACCGCATCGTGTCGGAATCCCTCCGGCGGAGCCTGGACACGATCTTCACGGCTTCCCGGATCCCTTCCATACCAATCCTCCTTCTCGGCGAGAAGGGCACGGGAAAGACCCGGCTCGTGGAGGGGCTCCTGGGCGGGGTGAAGGGGAAACCCGTCCAGACGGTCCTGTGCGGGTCGCTCCAGCCCGAACTGGCTATGAGCACCTTGTTCGGCCATGTACGAGGCGCCTTCACCGGCGCCGACCGCGACGCCCCGGGCCTTATCGGAGAATCCAACGGGGGCTTGCTCTTCTTCGACGAGGTTCAGGACTTGCCCCGCACGGTCCAGCGCATGCTGGTCCGGTTTCTGCAGGATCCCGAGCACGTCTATCGTCCTGTGGGATCCTCGGGACGGGAGCTCAAGGCGGACGTGGACCTCGTGTTCGCCTCACACAAGAGCGAGGAGGAGCTTTCCCGCCTCCTGGACCCGGATCTCCACGACCGCATCAGCCTGGTCACCGTGGAGATCCCTCCGCTCCGGGAGCTCCGGGAGGACCTGCCCGAGCTCTGGAGGCAGGTCTGGCAGGAGCATGTCCGGCTGGACGGATTGAGCCTCGATCCCGGGCACCCGGGCCTGCGGGACTTCTTCCGATCCTATCCCTTTCCCGGGAACCTCCGGGATCTCATCGGGCTGGCGCTCTGGATCCAGATCCTCTATCTGCAGTCTCGCGACATCGAGGACGCCTTGGCCGGCGCCATCCGGAGATTCGGCTCCCGCGATGCTCCTCCGGCGCCAGCGGGACCGGCGGCGCCATCGAAGCCCTGGGAAGACAACCAGCGTCCCTTGCGGTCCCGGATCCAGGAGTTCCGGAAAGCCGCGGTGCGGGAAGCTTTCGACTTGTACGGAAGCTACGCCGCAACGGCCCGGGCTCTCCAGGTGGACGAAAAGACCATCCGGAATGCCCTGGAGGCGGAGGGAAATCCGGAGACCGTCTCCCAAGCCGGACAAATGTCCTGAGCCAATGTTCCATGAGCCCGATTCGCGAGCCGACCCGGCCTCAAAGGCCACTCAAGAGGCACTTCAGCCGGCTCAGGTCTTGGCACGCCTCTTGCAATATAGATCACAAAGGGGGCGAGACTATGGCTGTCGATATCACGATACGAACTTGCCAGATGATCGGGTCGAAGGTGCTCCTGATCTTCGAGCTCAAGAACTCCCAGGGATACTGGGGCCAGTCCCTGACTCTGACTCTCCAGGGCCACGTCCTCCGGATATCGGCCGCGTTCAATCTCTTGGCCAAGCTTGACCTGCCGAACTTCGCCTATGACACCCAGTACCTGGCCCGGCCGGAGATCCTCGAGTTTGTCAACGGCAACATCGGACTCGGGTACTGGATGGATCGCACTCCGTTGTTCGTCGCGGGAGACAGCTTCGAGGTGACCGTGAAGACCGGGAATCCCGTCCTCTACGAGGACTTTATCCAATCAAAAATCGAGCAGCCGTCCAGCGCCGCTCGGGAGAATCATCGGAAGGAGACCGACATGAACCAGGAACAGTATGTGAAGGGCCAAACGTTCGACGTGTTCCCCGAAGAATCGGACAAGCGCTACCTGTTCGACTACTATCTCTTCGACGTCGAAACGGACGAGGTCATCGAGACCGGCGCTCTGATAGTTCCCGGCGCCACCCTCGACGAGGCGACCCGGAACGCGATCCAGAAGATGCAGAAGAAGGTCGGCAGCAAGGTGTCTTCCACCGTGAAAGTGCACCTCAACTATCTGAAGGTCTTCACGAAGCCCAAACCCGAGGAGGACACGTTCCAGAAGATGGCCGAGGCGATCGCCCGGGGCGTGAAGGAAGGACTCCAGAAGTGAGCCGTGACATCAGCTCCCTGGTCGTGGACCTCCACGGGTTCCGCCTCGGCGCCGCCATGGAGACCGCCGCCTGGGCTCTCCGGAAGGACGTCGAACGCCTGACGATAGTCACTGGCCGGGGCCTGCATTCCCCCGGGGGTGTTCCCGTGATCAAGCCGGAGCTCGAGAAGTACCTGAACCGGAACGGATACTGGTGGCATCACCCCGAGAAGAAGAGAACCGAAGGCTTCCAGGATCCCGGTATCCGGCGGTCCTTGAACCTCGGAGCCATCGCGATCACGAGGATGTAGCAGAAAGCGTAAACAACGGCCGCCCGGAAACGGGCGGCTTCTTCTATACGGAGTCAATTCCAGAACGCATTTCCAGCCGGACCCTATTGTCATTTGATCGCTCTCTTCTCATCCCGAGGCTGACCTGATACGGTGGAAAGCAGACTTGAGCGATTCTGGCTCCCGGACCAGGATGGGGCCGAAACACTGACCCCCATCCGTGATCGAACGCGTCCCTTTGTGGCCGGTTCAGAGGATGGTTTGAAAGACACTCAAATTCAGTCGATGCAGGACTTGCCGACCCGGGCTCCGCACGCAATGCTATGGCCATGGAACGCACCAGCGCCACCGATCCCCTGAAGATCGATTTCGTGAAGACCCCGGGCGGCGGTCTCATCGGGATGACTCTCTGCCCGGGCAAGAAGCAATCTCAAGCCGAATCGGGTTCCTGGAATCGGGACCTTGACCTTGATTTGGATGCTATCCAGCAATGGGGAGCGGAAGTTCTGGTCAGCCTGATTGAGCCTCGCGAGTACCGGGCACTGGGCGTTCCTGATCTTCCTGAGAAGGCCCGCAAGCGGTTCATCCACATGGATCTGCCGATCCCCGACGCCGGAATTCCCGGGCCGGAGTGGGAAACGTCCTGGAAGGACTCTGGTCAACTCCTGCGTTCCGTACTCCGCAGGGGCGGCAGGATCTGTATCCACTGCATGGGCGGCCTGGGCCGGACCGGTATGGTCGCGGCACGGCTTCTGGTCGAGATGGGGATAGCGCCCGCAGCTGCGGTCGCGTCGGTACGCATTGCGCGAAATGGCGCAATCGAAACACAAGGGCAGGAGGAGTCTGTATTGTCCATCAATCATCGCGCGGACCGGTTTCGAGGCTGCCTCCTGGGCGGGGCCGTGGGGGACGCCCTCGGGGCACCCGTGGAGTTCATGGACCGACCCGCAATCCTGAAGCGGTTCGGTCCCGGGGGCATCCGGGACTATGTATCCGCGTACGGGAAGATCGGAGCGATAACCGACGACACGCAGATGACCTTGTTTACCGCAGAGGGAATGATGCGCGCCCATGTCCGGGGGTGCATTCGCGGCGAATCAAGATACGAGGAGGTGACCCAGCGCGCCTATCTCCGGTGGTTGGTCACGCAGGGCTATGACCTGGATGTATCGGAATCTGGAATGGACGGCTGGCTCATCGGACACAAGGAGCTATTCAGCCGGCGCGCCCCTGGCGATACCTGCCTCTCGTCGCTGGCATCCTGCGCGCGAGCCACGGGGCAATTGAACGCGCGCAATGATTCCAAAGGATGCGGCGCCGTGATGAGAATGGCTCCCGTCGGGCTCTACGCGGCGGCCGTGCAGTTCTCTGAATTGAAATCAGATTCGAGGATATTCGAAACAGGCAACTCCCTGGCGGCGATCACGCATGGCCACCCCACGGGACGGTTCCCGGCAGGCGCCCTCGCCGTGATCATTTGCCATCTCGTTGACGGGGAGGACCTCCCGACGGCCTTGAATGCCGCGGAACATGCTGTAGCGGAAGTCCCCAGGCACGAGGAGACCCTGGCGGCGATATGTCAGGCGCGCCGCCTGGCCGGAGGGACGGAGCCTGCCGATGCCTGCATCCAGGACTTGGGAGAAGGCTGGATCGCGGAGGAGGCGCTGGCCATCGGCGTGTTCTGCTCCCTGCGTGCGTCCTCCTTCGAAGACGGCGTCCACATGGCGGTGAATATAACCGGAGACTCAGATTCCACCGGCGCCATCACAGGCAACATCCTGGGAGCGATGCTGGGAGCAGGTTCCATCCCCGATCGGTGGCTGGAGCCTCTCGAGCTCCGCGAAGTGATAGAAGCGATGACTGACGATCTCTGCAATATCGGCGATTGGATCCTGCTCGATCCCTCTTCACCCCCTCCGAAGGACGACTGCTCGCAGATACGGGAAAAGGCCGAACAATTCATCTTCGAGCGGTATCCAGGCTGGTAAGCAGCCTTCTCGAAAGAGACGGGCAGAACATGATTCCCGAACCAGAATGCGATGGTGAACTTCTGTAGTCCCAATTCGGCTCGTGCGCTGTTGCTGATTCGAAGTAACGCCTGGGGCCTGGCTCCTGTTCCGACATCGTCTGACAGCCCCCGGGATCGAATGCGGGCTCGCAGGGCGAAACCCTCCTAATCACAATTCGGGCGTGTTCCATTATCTCTGCGGACCTCGTGCAATCCGGTTGCCTGCACCATCCACCACGGCACGATCGAATCCTTTCCATCCAGGGGCAGGTAGGCCGTGGAGCCGCCCCGATGCCGCGGATGGTGGATATGATGGCCGCGGTGTAGCTTGATTCCACAAATTCCAGTAGAATCAGGGATAATGGGCCAGTATGTGATCTTCCTTGCCATCTTTCCCCTTGCCCTCTTCGGCACGGTCCTCGCCAATCTCTTGCCGCGCATGTGGCATTCCTACCACCGCTTTGCCTGGCTCCGGTTCTACAATTATCTGCAGCTGGGCTTCCTGCTATGCAATCTGACCGAACTCCTGTCCCGTAACCCCGTGCTCAAGCAGACGCTCGCGGCGGCCGACTATCTGTTCCTCGGCTGCGGTGCGGCCATCTGGTTCTTCTTTGCCCTCGAATACACAGGAATCCTGCGACGGTTCAGGCCCTGGCAGCCGCTGCTGTTCGTCATCCCGGTGCTTACCGCAGCCAGTGGGCTGGTAAACGGCAGCGATGGACTGGTCTGGCGGAGGCTGACCTTTGTACAGGTCGGATGGATCCAGGCGATGAGGACCTCGGGTTACGGCCCGATGGCATGGGGCACGATCCTGCAATCCTATGCCCTTACCCTCCTGGGTACCTTCATACTCCTGCAGCACAGCATACCTACGCACAAGCTCTTCAGGCGGCAAGCCGTATGGATGCTGGCCGGCGTGCTGCTCCCCTTTACCGCGAACCTGATATTCGTCCTCAAGCTGATACCCGGCTGGAACAAGGATTACTCGTCCTTGATGGCCGCGCTGGGAGGGCTCTGCTTTTCCATCGGGTGCCTGCGCTATCGCCTCTTTTCGGTCGTGCCCGTATCACGGCAGACGCAGTTCCAGTACATGCGCCTGGGACTCGTCGTCGAAGACGCCGAGGGGCGCATCGTGGACCTGAACGCCGCGGCCTGTCGCATGATCGGCAAATCGGAGATCCATCTTCTCGGGAACCCCGCGAGCGCCATCCTCGCTGCCCTGGCGGAGCGCTGCGAAGTGACGCGCAATCCCATAGTCGGGGCGGACGGGCAGGTCGAGACCTGGCACATCGAACTGCGGGAGCGAAATTCAAGCGTCGGTTTCGACTCCCCGACGCGGACCCAGGAGGAGGATGCGATCCTTACCCTGGGGGAACTGCGGGTGCTGGAGATGCTCGCCCGAAATCTGAGCAACAAGGAAATTTCCGATCGGCTCGGCATCTCGCTGAGCACCGTCAAGTTCCATTTGAGCAACGCCTTCCGAAAGACCGGGGCGAGCAATCGCGCGGATCTCCTTCGTCGGACCGGGAATATCCTCAATCAGAAACCCGGCCAGGCGCTCGACCTAGCCAAAAACTAGCCGTTTTACCCGGCCCCGCTCGATTCGTTCGGTGCTACGATGCCGTTCGTGTTCACACACGCTCAAAAATAATCAGGCAAATCTCGATGAGACGGATACGGACAGATCCGCGTCCGAGGAGGTTGCGATGCTGAACTATGGCTCCACCAAACGCGGGACGAGGGCAGTGGCTGCCATGTTCGTGCTGATGCTTGCATTGGTCGGCGAGTTGGCGGCCCAGGAGTCCGACCGGAATTCCTCCGCCTGGTCACTGCTGGCCGCTCCCTCCGTCTCCATTCCGATGATTGCCGCCGACGGCTCATCGAGCCTCGCCTTTGCGACGGCCTGGGGCGGCAATGTCAATGGTGAATATGTCCTGCCGGCCGCCCTGCCGCTGAGCCTGAGGCTTGGCACGGCCTACACGACCGGCGGCCTGTCGCCCCTGCAGGGTGTATCGGTTCCGGGAACCCTGAGCGAAGTCCTGGTCCTTGGGGGGCTGGGTCTGAACCGGAGGCTCGGTTCCGCCCTCTCGGCCCAGGTGTTCGTGGACGGAGGGATCGCCTACGGTGGTCTTTCCACGGGCGACAGCGCGGTGTACGCCGCGGCCCGCGCCGGGGCCGAACTTCGGTTGGACATCAGCTCCAGGCTCTTCGCCCAGCTCGAGGCCGACGCCCTCTACCGGGCCGGTCTGTACGGGGGCCTGGGTGCTACGGTCGGCCTGGGGTACCGCTTGCCGCAAGCCTCCGCGTCGACCATGCCCGCCAGACTCCAGCTGCTCGAGCTTTCATCGATATCGATGTCCAGCGTCTTCCCGGTACTGCGCTCCTATTACGACCAGCATTCGATGGGTACGGTCAGGATCACCAACAAAGGCAAGGAAGCGGCGCGCAATGTGCGGGTCGGCTTCCTTATCCGGCAGTACATGGACGCGCCAAAGGATTGCGCCGAGGTTCCGGTGATAGAACCGGGCAAGTCCGTCGAGGTTCCGCTCTATGCCCTCTTCAACGACCACATCTTGAACGTGACGGAACCCACGAAGGTGCTGGGCGAGGTGACGGTCCGTTACGACGGCGGCGCGCCTCTGGACCGGACGGGCACAGTCCTGGTTTACGACCGGAATGCCCTGACCTGGGATGACAACCGCAAGGCCGCGGCCTTCGTCTCGAACAAGGATCCATGGGTTCTGGATTTGACGGGGAATATCATAGCGGACGTACGGGATGCTAGGAACTCGGGACTGAGCCGCAATCTCCAGACGGCCGTGGCGATCCACGAGGGCCTGCGGGTCTATGGCATCGGCTACATGCTGAGCACGACACGGCCTTTCGAGCAGGCGGTCTTCAATCCTCAAGTCGTCGACACGCTCAAGTTTCCCCGCCAGACCCTGACGTTCCGGGCCGGTGACTGCGCCGACCTCTCGGTACTCTATGCTTCCTGCCTTGAGGCCGCCGGAGTGACCACGGCGTTCGTGACAGTCCCGGGGCACATCTTCATAGCGATAGACCTGGGAATATCGCGGGGCGAAGCGATGCGTCGGAACATGAACCAGGCGGATCTCATCGTGCGCGGGGATACGGTCTGGCTGCCGATCGAGACGACGATGCGCGACGCCAGTTTCCTGGAGGTCTGGAAACGAGCAGCCAGCGAATGGCGCTCGGCCTCGTCCAGCGGCAGTGCCGACTTCTACCCTATACACGATGCCTGGACAGTCTACTCGCCTATGGGTCTGCCGGCCGATGGAACGGCAGTGGCTTCGTCGTCCCACGAACAGGTGACCAAGGCCTTCAAGGCCGACCAGGACGCGGTTGTCGACGCGGAGCTGGGGGCCAGGCTCTCGGCGCTCGGCGATCCGGGCGCGGCAGGGCATGATGGGGCAAAGCGCCTGAACGATCGGGGCGTGCTGTACGCCCGGTACGAGCGGCTGGCCGAAGCGGCGCGGGATTTCCAGAAGGCCGCGGACGCGGGTTCCACCTCGGCGGTTGTGAACCTGGGCAATATCGCCCTGTTGCGCTCCGACCCGGCCGCGGCCCTGGCATACTATCAGCGGGTCGAGGCTCGCTACGCGGGCGACAAGTACTTTCTTGTCAACCTCGCCAAGGCGGCGGCGGCCCTGGGCAAGACCGATATCGCGGCCCGCAGCATCGCCGCGGTGAGGAAGCTCGATCCCGCGGTCGCCGACCAGTATGCCCCCCTCGCGACGGCAGGCACCTCGGGCACCCGGGCCGCGCAAATCGACGACGACCAGCCTACGTGGTTCTAGGCAAGGAGACCGATGATGAGTAGAACAGCCGTACGCGAATCCCCGAGGGCTTTCAGGGCGCTCCGCCATGCATGCAGGATCTTCGGGATGGTGATGGTTGTCATCGCCGCGGTTGCGGCGTTCGGAAGCTGTAGCAATCCCCTTGCGGCCGCGGCTCAGACGGCGCGGACCATGGCGGTCGCGCCCTCGTTGTCCTTGAGCGTATCGGACAAGACCATCGCCTCGGGCGGGACCCTCAACGTCGACCCGGTATTCATCAGCGAGAGCGCCGATACTACGATCACCATCAAAAATTCCGGCACGAACGACCTCGACATGGATGTGTCCGGGATCACCCTGACCCTGGGTTCGGGCGTCGAGAGCGGCACCTTCAGTATTGAAAACCCGCCTGCCGCGACCCTTGTATCGGGAGCTACGACGACCCTGACGCTGCGCTTCTCTCCTGCCTCCATCGGAGCCAAGTCGGCGACGATTTCAATTCCCTCGAACGATGCACTGACCCCGGTCTTCAGTTTCACGGCGACCGGGACCGGGTTCTCGACGGTCCTTTCGACCACCGCCATCTCGTCTGTGACGTGGACCAGCGCCTCGAGCGGCGGTGACATCACATCCGACGGCGGATCCCCCATCACGGCCCGGGGAATCTGCTGGAGCACCTCGCCGAATCCGACCGTTGCCAATGAGAGCCAGGTTGACGGAGGTGCCGGTACGGGCAGTTTCACCTGTACGCTTTCCGGTCTTCTTCCCGGTACCTACTACTATGTACGAGCCTGGGCTACCAATGCGATAGGCACGGGCTATGCTCACTCCGTAGGCTTCACGACGACCCCCGCCACGGCGCCGACTACCACGGCACCGAGCGCCATAAACGCGACGAGCGCCACCGCCGGCGGCACTACCACCGCTGATACGGGCGTGACCATCAGCGCCAGGGGAGTCTGCTGGAACACCACCGGCAGCCCGACCGTCGGCGATGCCCACACGATCGACGGTTCGGGTGCGGGCAGTTTCACGAGCGGTCTGACCGGCCTCGCGTACGCGACCACCTACCATGTGCGCTCCTACGCCACCAACCAGGGCAATACGGTGTACGGCAACGAGGTAACCCTCAAGACCGTTGGTTACACGGACAATAAGGGCTTCTACGTGTTCTACGACGCCGGAAGCGTACAGACTGACGCGACCTACGGCGATTGGCGCTACATGATCGCCGCGCCGAGCGACATGGGGACTTCGATTTGGAGTAACGGCATCGGTTATATTGCGCTGACGCCGACGGGAATCGGTACGGGCCGATCCAATACGGACAACATAGTAGGCCCCCTGGGAACGAACGCGGTCTCGGCGTACGCGTGCACGAGTGCCACCTTCGGCGGATACAGCGACTGGTTCCTGCCGTCCAAGGACGAACTGAATCTCATGATGGTCAATCTGGCAAGCAATAGCCTTGGGGGATTCAACAAGACTGGCTATTATTATTGGACTTCCTCAGTGGCGCAGGGAGGAACCACGGCCGGGTCCACCATAATCAACGACCAGTTTCCGAGCAACTGCAGGCAGTCCGTTCAACTCGCCTCGGCGGCGGATGGCCTGACCCGCGCCGCCCGGAGGGTCATTACCGTACCGTAGGCGCGGCGGCCCCTGGCTCGCGCCGCTCTTCCGCGACCCTGAAGAGGACGATCCGCCGTATCAGGTCCAGCGGCATTGGCTCGTCCAGCGGAAACTGCACGGAGCCTTTTCCGCGGACATACGCGGATAGCTCCGCTTCAAATGCCGCGGTGCCGCTGGGGGTAGGGTACAGGCCGATATGGTGCTTGAAGGCGGCGAAATGAACCAGGTTCTTCTTCATCGAATAGGTCGGCATGCCATAGCTGATTCGTTCACGGGCTTCCGGAGCTGCCTCGCGTACCACGGCCCTGATGCCCTGCAGCATCTCCTGAACCTGCGGTGGAAACTGCTCTATGTAGTCATCGACTGTCTCGGGGCTCTGCATTGCACCACTATAGGTCGCGCGTACAGGGACGTCAAATCGGGGAACCCTCTTGATCAGTAATAGGTAATATGTTACCTATTACTGCATGATGACGGTAGATGTGGCCAGGGCACAGAGTTTCGCACTGCTGATAGACCTGGGAACCAAGCTGCAGGTGCTTGCCGACCGAGCGCTGGCGCCGACGGGGCTCACCACGCGACAGTGGTTCCTCTGTCTCGTCGTGCAGCAGGCAGGCGGCAGCCTCTCGATTACCGAGTGTGCCCGGCGCATGGGGACCAGCCGGCAGAACGCCAAGCAGCTCGCCTTGAAGCTGGAAAGAAAGGGCTTCCTCGCGATCGCCAGGGATGGAGCGGACGCCCGCGCCCTGAGGCTTTCGCTGACCGAAGCCTGCGTAGCCTTCTGGGACCGGCGGACCGATGACGACCGGCGCATCCTGGACCGGCTCTTCGCGTGCCTGCCGCAAACAGAAACCGTGCAACTGCGAGAAACGCTGGTTACGCTGAGCCGCGAGGTTCACCGGCACCTGCATGACGCGAGTCAACCTTTCCCAATGGAGGATGTATGAATACTGTCTCGAAATCTGTGGTCGTACTCAGCCGCTGCATCGCCGGGCTTGCCCTGCTGGCGTGCGTGGTGGCGTTTATTCCTGGCTTCGGAGGGCCAGCCACCCCAGGCTCGTTCGTGTCGATCCGCGGCCAGAGCGTCAGGCTGATGGGAGCGGGGCTCTATCGGCTGGACTCGGTGTCGTTTGCGACCCAGGCCCAGGCTCAGGATCTGGTGACCCTTGCGATAGGAATTCCGGCATTGCTGCTGTCGTGCCGCTTCGCCCGGCGCGGCAGCCGCCGCTCGGGGCTATTGCTGGCGGGGACCCTTGGCTACTTCAGCTATACCTATGCGACGTATGCCTTTGGCGTGCAGTACAACCAGCTTTTTCTGGTCTATGTCGCGCTGCTCTCCATGAGTGTGGCCGCGCTGATACTGTCGCTGTCCCGTCTGTCGCCGGATGAGTTCAGGGATCATTTCTCGGGCGCGGGAATACGCCGTACGGCGGTTGTCTTTGATTTTTTTGTTGGGGTAATGCTGCTCCTGATGTGGATCAGCCGTATAGGCAGCGGCCTGCTTGGCGGGCCGGACAAGACGATGATCGAACACTACACCACGCTGCCCATCCAGGTGATGGACCTGGCCTTTGTCGTACCGCTTGCACTGATAGCCGGCTACCAGCTCCTGCACAACCGGGCTCTTGGCTACCTGCTGACCGGGCTCCTTCTGACCAAGGGCCTGACCCTGGGGCTGGCCCTTGGCGCCATGATCGTCTGGATGGCGATTTCGGGGCTGCCTGTCAATATGGGCGAAACGCTGGTGTTCTCGGTGATCATTCTGGGCGGCCTGACCATATCAGCCCTGTATCTGCGGGCGATCGGCTAG
>MTLE01001232.1_pt1 | contig 12450 bp, 7 predicted proteins | sample 1982461 | NCBI WGS metagenome assembly MTLE01 (sample SAMN05712605, study PRJNA340218) | biofilm metagenome | isolation source: sample SPL anode biofilm adapted to -200 mV | place: USA | collected 2012-02-03
CGTACAGATTTATTATAGATTACTTCTGCTCCTTGTACTCTTCTTTGGTTATTATACCTTCTCTGGCCTTTTCAAAGCTTTCGGCGTCTTTGTAAAAAAATCCAATGAATTATGTGGTGGCCTCCATAAATTGAAAAATAGGCTTGCTGGAATTTCCAACCCTTGTTAACCATATAATTGGCCGCATCTACCATGCTATTGAAATATATTACTTCTCCGTTTTCATTTACGAACTTAAGTTTTCCACTTAAGTCGCCCCAAATGTTATAGGAAGAGATATTGCCAAAATCGAAAATAATCTTTAATCCAGATGAAAAATCCTTCTCAATTCCTTTTAGCTCACAATAACGCTGTGTTTGCGAGAATGATTTTGTTGCCGATTAAGCAATAATAAATAACACGAATATGAACCTAATTTATTATGATAGTTATTAATATATCAACATAAATCATCAAAAACTTCACCACCTGTCCACTCTAATCCCTGTGCAAGAGTGAAATGCTTTTGGGCTCCATCTTCCTGAAAGAACGAGCGTATATTTTCGTGAACAAACACATCTTCACAAAATATGACTTTAGCAAGAGTCCATGGCTTCGTAGAATCAGAAGCACTCTTACACATAACCAACAATGCGGCACCATTATCAGTAATTACAGACTTTAAAACCAACGATGTATATTGATCGTTTTTGCAGAACGGTTTTCCGATTTCCAATTTGTCCTTATAGTCAGCAATAGGGGTATCCGAAATTTCAGCTGGGCAAAATGGAAATTCGCATGGAATTTTCCAATTCGTTTGTATTGCATGGGGTGACAATGATTGTACTTCGCTCGACTCAATATTATTTCCCACATTCCTCAAAGTATTGTCAGGATATTGGGGTTTATTGAAAATCCATTCACCAATTTTTCCCCCTTTTAGTTCGGTTCTTTCCTGGGACCAGGAATTTAAATGTTCATAAGATTCACGTGCTTCTGCTGATGTTACATTCCTCATCCATCCAAAATTCGGATCTTTATCTTCGTATCCTTTTAAAACCGACGGATCAGCCAAAAATACTTCAATACTACCAATTAATCTTTCTATTTTAGCAACAGTGATTTTATTATTAAGCACATTTTCCAACTTCGTCAGCCAACGCAAATTATCAGGGCAATTGTTCCTTCTGTTTGTATCAATATGGTTCACAACATGCTGATCAGTAGGAGGCGCTCCTAAAAATGCGAAAGCAACAATCCGGTGTACTGTTTCATTACGAAAGTTCATATAGCCTGTTTTTCGTTTGGCTTTCCAAAAGTCCAAGCTTCATCATCCTTACGTTTTTGCTTATTTTCCCTCGAATGACGCAAAATAGCACCATTATCACGGACTGAATAGTGCTCATTTTTATAATCACACTCTCTAACTTCTTTGAAATCATCTATGCTTACCATAATCTTTCTTTGCCTGTTGTTTTATTATCAGGCTTTGGCTGACTTTACTTTGGCCTTTTCTTTGATAAGGATTACCGAAACGGCTGCAAGGATCAGGAAACATCCGCCGGTTAAAAGGGCGTAGATTGGCTGACCGTTATACACGTGGTTTACTATCCAGCCGTGGATTACGCCGTTTACTATCTGGGGAATGGTTATAAAGAAGTTGAATATTCCCATATAGGTTCCCATTTTGGCGGGAGGCAGACTGTCTGAAAGGATGGCGTAGGGCATGGCCAGGATACTTGCCCAGGCGATACCGATACCTATCATGGAGGCGAACATCAGGTCCGGATTGGTAAACAGGTACATGGTGATTAGTCCCCCGCCTCCCAACAGAAGGCATACGGCATGGGTTGCTTTACGGCCGATTCCTTTGGCGATTGGTATCAGCATCAGGGCAAACAGCATGGCCACAAAGTTGTATACGCTGAAGAGCTCTCCCACTTTATCGGCCGCCACCGCATACTGCGCAGATGCGGGGTCTGTTACGCCGTACACATGTTGCGCCAGTGCAGGTGTGGTATAAACCCACATCGAGAAGAGGGCAAACCAGGAGAAGAACTGACACATCCCGAGCTGCACCATTACCTTGGGCATGTGCCTGATATCGTGCAGTATCTCGAGGAAACCATTCTTTTTCTTTACTTCGGCGGTTGTTGCCTTTTCGGAGAAAGCTGCCAGCTCCTCGGGCGAATATTCTTTGGTCTTAACGATGGTCCACATCACACTACTGAACAGGATGGCGGCCCCAACGTAGAAGGCTACTTTCACATTGTCGGGCACTTCGCCGGGGGCAGCGGTGTTGGACAGTCCGAAAAAGTTATTCATGATACTGGGTAACAGCGAGCCTACTACGGCTCCCACCCCGATAAGGAATGTCTGGATGGAGAATCCCTTGGTGTGTTGCTCGTCCGGCAACATATCTCCCACCAGGGCCCTGAATGGTTCCATGGTTACATTGATGGAGGCATCCATAATCATAAGCATTCCGGCTCCGATCAATACCGGCGACAAGATGGCATGGGCCGTTCCGGGCGATAAGAAGAGGTCGGCGTTGGGCATCAGCACCAGAGCGATGGTGGTAAGGATGGCTCCCACAAGGAAGAACGGACGGCGGCGGCCCAACCGGCACCATGTTTTATCCGAATAATGACCTATGATGGGCTGGATGATCATCCCCGTTAGCGGCGCTGCCAGCCAGAAGAGCGAAAGATGTTCCACATCTGCTCCGTAGGTTTGTAAAATTCTGCTTGAGTTTGCGTTTTGCAGTGCAAATCCGAATTGTATACCGAGGAAACCAAAGGTAAGGTTCCATATTTGCCAGAAGTTCAAAAAAGGTTTTTTCTTCATAAAATGATGCTTTAAGGTAGTTCACCGCAGCAAACTTAGTGAATTAATCTGAAAAGCGAAGCCCGCCGGACTAAAAAAGTCAGCGGGTGGTTTCGCGGACAACCAGGTTTGTCTTGATTATCTTATTGACAATCTGATCGCTCTCGCGCCGGCCTTCGATGTGATCGAGCAGCAGACGCATGGAGGTGGCTCCCATTTCGTATCCGTGCTGGTCGACCGACGTAAGCTGGGGATTACTTATCTCTGCGATGGCATTGTTTGTGAACCCGCAGATGGATACCTGATCTGGTACTTTAAGCCCTTTGGCCTTTACCACATTGAGGATACCCAGAGCGGTTTCGTCGTTTACGGCAAAAAAGGCATCGGGTGGCTCGGGCAAATTAAGCATAGAGGGGGTGATGGCAAGGGCATCTTTGTAATTATTGCAGATGGTCATCAACGATTTATCCACAAATATTCCGTGTTTGCGCAGGGCATCTTCGTACCCCATGCGCCGGTTGCGCGAAATGGGCATATGTGATTCGGATCCGTAAAAGGCAATACGCCGGCAGCCTGTATTAATAAGGTACTCCACGGCTGTTTGCACACCGGCATAGTCGTCTACCACCACACGGTCTGTAAGAATTCCGGTACAGATACGGTCGAAAAACACTACCGGCACTCCGCTGTCTATCAGTTCCTGAAAATGCGAGAAGGAGGTGGTTGTTTTCGCCACCGAAGCAAGCACTCCGCACACACGGGATTCCTGCAGGGTGTATGCCCCGCGCACCTCGCGCTCGAACACTTCGTTGCTTTGGGAGATGATCACCCGGTATCCGGCCTTTTCGGCCTCGTCTTCGATACCCGACAAAACCGATGAAAAGAAGAAATGCACAATCTGAGGAAGTATCACCCCGATGGTTTTGGTGTTGCTTGTGCGCAAACTCAGTGCAAGGGCATTGGGTTTGTATTTATGCTCTTTGGCAAAAGCAAGAACCAGCTCTTTTGTTTCCTTGCTGATGTCCGGATGATCGGCCAGAGCCCTGGATACGGTTGAGGGTGCTACATTAAGTGATTTCGCTATATCTTTTATCGTTATTTGCCGCTTTTTCATTTGTTAGGATCTTTTCATTACTCAAAAATAATAGTTTTTAATTAACAATTAGCATATCCGACAAACTTATTATGAAATTATAACAAGATTTACTTATTTATGCAAACGTTTGCGGAATCGTTTGCATGGAATAAAAAGGCTTAAACCAACTATTTAACCCATAAATCTGTTTTGTGTATATACTTTTGCATCGTTGACTGAAATTATTAAAATTAAACACAAAATAGAGTATTAATCTTAAATTAACTAATGCATGAAAGAGAAGATTCATTCTTGTAAGGTTAGAATTATCCTGTCTGTTGCGATGGGATTACTATTCTCCCTCGGTGTCTTTGCACAGCAAATAACTGTAAAAGGCCATGTGAAAGATGCCAGCGGTATACCAATTATTGGTGCGAATGTTGTTATTAAAGGATCTACAATCGGATCGGTAACCGATCTGGATGGTAATTTCCAGCTTCAAGCTCCTCAAGATGCTACTATTTCCATTTCATTTGTAGGATACAAACCCACAGAGGTAAAGGCTGCTCCGGTATTGATGGTGGTTCTTCAGGAAGATGCCGTTATGCTGGAAGGTACAGTGGTTATTGGTTACGGTTCTGTTAAAAAGGAAGACGTTACCGGCTCTGTATTGGCTATTGATGCCGATAAACTTACCAAGGGTATGGCTACTTCGGCTTCAGACCTGCTGGTAGGTAAGGCTGCCGGTGTAAGTGTTGTTACCGATGGTGGTGCTCCGGGTGCTTCGGCTGCAATCCGTATCCGCGGAGGTTCGTCCATGTCGGCCAGCAACGATCCGCTTATCGTTATCGACGGTGTTCCTGTAGACAATCAGGGTATCAGCGGGATGTCTAACCCGTTGTCTACCGTTCACCCCAGCGATATCGCTACATTTACAATCCTGAAGGATGCTTCGGCTACCGCTATCTACGGTTCGCGTGCATCAAACGGTGTAATCATCATCACGACCAAGACTGGTAAGACCGGCCGGGTTAAAGTGGATTACAACGGTTCGTTCTCCGTTAGTACCAAGTACAACGAAGTAAGTGTGATGGATTCCGAGACTTTCCGCAATTTTGTAACTACAAAATTCGGTGCCGGAAGCAATCAGGCCAAGGCTTTGGGTAACACCAGCACAAACTGGCAGGATCAGATTTTCAGAACGGCTTACAGCACAGACCATAACGTAAGTATTTCCGGAGCAATTCCGAATATGCCTTACCGTGCTTCTGTGGCTTATACAAATGAGAATGGTATCCTGAAGACTTCCAACCTCGAACGTGTTACGGGTTCATTAAGTGCCAATCCTAATTTCTTCGACAAGAAGTTGAACATCAACTTAAATGTGAAGGGGGTTTATAACACCAACCGTTTTGCCAACCAGGGTGCTATCGGTATGGCTACTCAGTTTGATCCTACTCAGCCTGTTTATATGGATAACAATAACTACGGAAACGGCTATTTTATCTATATGAAAACAGATGGCAAACCAGTAGATATCGCTCTTACAAACCCGGTTGCCATGTTGGAACAGCGTAACGACGAGTCTACCGTGTACAGAAGTATCGGTAACGCTCAGATCGATTATCGTATGCATTTCTTGCCCGACTTACGTGCTAACCTGAATGTGGGTTACGACGTTTCAAAAAGTGAAGGCGATGTGATTATTGCGGACAACTCTCCTATGACCTATACTTCCGGTAACTTTAAGCAGGGATTTGGTGAAAACACCTATTATTATCAGCTTAAACGGAATACATTACTTGATTTCTATCTGAATTATGCCAAAGAGATCGGCATCAACAACATTGATGTGATGGCTGGTTACTCCTGGCAGCATTTCTATAACAGCACAAAAAACAGATACCCCTACTCTGCTGCCTTCGCTCAATCGAAGGGTGAAGAGTTCTATAAGGAAGGCGACGAATACGAATCTGAAAACTACCTGATTTCTTTCTTCGGTCGTTTAAATTACACGTTGTTGAATCGTTACCTGGTAACATTTACATTGCGTAACGACGGTTCTTCACGCTTTAACCCGGATGGTCGCTGGGGTTTGTTCCCATCGGTTGCTCTGGCATGGAAGATGAACGAAGAGGCTTTCCTGAAGGATGTGGATGCATTGTCTGATCTTAAATTGCGTTTGGGATACGGTATAACCGGTCAGCAGAACCTGGGTAGCAGCGACTATCCTTACATGGCCCGTTACATGTACAGCAAGGCGGGTGCCAACTATTACTTTGGCGACACCAAGTATTCGCTGATCGCTCCGTTGGCATACGACGAAAACCTGAAGTGGGAAGAAACAACTACCTGGAATGCGGGATTGGATTATGGCTTCCTGAACGGCCGCATCACCGGTGCCCTTGATTTCTATTTCAGAGAAACTAAGGATTTATTGAATACCGTATCGGTTGCCGCCGGTACCAACTTCAGCAACCAGTTGCTTACCAACGTAGGTACTTTGGAAAACAAGGGGGTTGAGTTCAGTATCAATGCTCACCCGGTTGTAACAAAGGATTGGGACTGGACCATCGGTTATAATATTTCATACAATAAGAACACGATCACCAAGATGACTTTGAATGACGATCCTAACTATGTGGGTGCTATTCACGGTGGTATTGATGGTGGTACAGGTTTCAACGCCTTGATTCATGCTGTTGGCAAACCGTTTAACTCATTCTATGTATACGAACAGGTTTATACTCCGGAAGGTGTGCCTGTAGAAGGTGCTTACGTAGACCAGAACGGCGACGGCAAGACCGACGAAAAAGACCTGATCACTTACAAGAAAGCGGCTCCGGATGTATTTATGGGATTCTCTTCTCAGCTGTCTTATAAGAACTGGGATTTCGCCTTCGCATTGCGTGCAAGCTTAGGAAACTATGCTTACAACAACATCCAGTCGCAACGTGAAGCTTGGGGTGGTTCGCAGATGTACGACCAGACCGGATTCCTGAAGAACCGTGTTACTACAGCCGAATATACAAACTTCAACAATGCACGCTACTTGTCGAACTACTATATCCAGAATGCTTCATTCCTGCGTATGGATAACATTTCGATAGGTTATACTTTCAACAAAGTGTTTACTAAAGATCAAAAAGCAAGAGTATATGCAACGGTACAGAATCCGTTTGTAATTACAAAGTACGACGGTTTGGATCCTGAATTCAACAACAACGGTATTGACAACAATATCTATCCTCGTCCACGTGTATATATGATTGGTTTGAGCCTTAATTTTTAATATGATATAAATATGAGAACAAATAAATATAAATATGTAATTTCCGCCTTCTTGGTAAGTGCTGCCCTAAGTGTCACCTCTTGTACGGGAGACCTGGATACGGTGCCTTTGGATAAAGATGAGCTTGTTTCTGAAGTTGTATTTGGAAGCGATATCGCAGCTTACCAGCAAAGCATCGCCAAATTGTATGCCGGTTTTGTAATTGGCGGTAACTCGGGTGGCGACAGTGATCAGGACGTGGTTGGTATCGATGGTGGTAGCCAGGCTTCTTTCCTACGTGTGTTGTGGAATATGCAGGAGCTGACTTCCGACGAAGCGCATTGTGCATGGAACGACCCGGGTATACCCGACTTTAACATCCTCTCCTGGGGTTCTTCAAGTCCGTGGATCAAAGGTTCGTACTATCGTTTGTTTTATCAGATCAGTGTAGCGAATGCTTTTCTTCGTGAAACAACCGACGATAAGCTGGCTGCCAGAGGTTGCTCTGCTGATGTGATTGCAAAAGTTAAGACTTTACGTGCCGAAGCTCGTTACCTTCGTGCCTTGTGTTATACACAGGCTTTGGACTTGTACAGAAATGTTCCGCACGTAACCGAAAACAGCAAGATTGGTAACGTATTGCCCGACCAGATTATGGGTCCGGAATTGTTTACCTACATCGAAACCGAATTGAAGGAGTGTGAAGCAGATATGCTTGATCCTACCGTTGGTTTTAGTGCCAATTACGGTCATGCCAACAAGGCTGCCAACTGGGCTTTGCTTTCAAGATTGTATCTGAATGCCGAAGTGTATGCAGGTGTAAAGAAATATACAGAGTGTATCACCTATTCTAATAAGGTAATCGCTGCCGGTTATCAGCTTGAACCGGTTTACGGCGATATGTTCCGTGCAGACAATCACTTGTCTAAAGAAATGATTCATCCGTTGCGTTACGATGGCGACCAGACCATGACATGGGGTGGTATGACTTACCTGTTGTGTATGGGTTCGTCAGACATGCAGTCGGCTACCAATGCCAAGGGTGCATGGCAGGGTGTTCGTGCCAAATCTTCTTTGCTTAAGATTTTCGAAAAGGAAAGCAACAGCACTCTCGACTCACGCAGAAGCATGTTACGTACCGAACTTACTGCCAATGTAGAGATTGTGGATCAGTCTACGTTTAAAGACAACGGTATACCTGTTGCCAAGTTCTATAACGTAAACAAGGATGGTTCTAATCCGGGTAGTGCCGAAGCGTATGTAGACTTCCCCTACTTCCGTCTGGGTGAGATTTACCTGAACTATGCGGAAGCTGTGTTGAGAGGTGGAACAGGCGGCGACAGAGCCACTGCTTTGAAGTACATCAACGACTTGCGTAAGAGAGCCTATACAGACGACAGCAAGGCGGTTATTGCCGATGCAGATCTTAAACTTGATTTCATTCTGGATGAAAGAGGACGCGAATTGTTTTACGAAGCTCAGCGCCGTACGGACCTGATCCGTTTCGGTAAGTTTACTTCCAACGATTACGTATGGCCCTGGAAGGGTGGTTCTGCTACCGGTACCGGCGTTGCCAGCTACTTTAAAGTATTCCCCATTCCTTCGGATGATATGGGTACCAATACAAACCTTATTCAGAATGAAGGTTATTAATCAAGGCTTGTACAACTTATAAATTAAACAGAAATATGAAAAAAATTAATATATTCTTTCTCGTTCTATGCTGTTTATCTTTCTTCGGATGCGAAGAGGATGATAAGGTGACAATGCTTGATTTCAACAATATTGTCGCACCCGAACTTGAAAAGGTGTTACCGGAAAACTTTGTAATTACAGAAACAACCAACCTGAACGACCAGGTAGGTTATGTACTTTGGGAAAAAGGTGAATACGGGTACGCAGCTTCGGTAACTTATACCGTGCAGGCGGATATTCATGGAGGTACTTTCGAAGAGCCTGTAGAATTGGTTTCTTCTACAACCGACAGAGCTGTAATTACTGCCAAAATGCTTAACAATGCAGCTATGGCGTATACCATCGAATCTAAGCCGCTTACACTGGACTTGCGTCTTAAAGCTGTGGTTAGCTCGACCGGTGGCGACGGAACAGCGGTTCCTGTTGTTTACTCGAAAGTTAAAACCTTTACATTTACTCCGTATATAGCCGAAGTTCCGGTTAAGGATGCCCTTTATATTGTAGGTGGTGCTTTGTACGGCTGGGGTAACGATAAGGCCAATGTGGGTAAAGACCTGCAACCGATGTTTGCTGCCGACAGCAAACCGGGTGAGAAGATTTATACCTATACCGGCTTCTTCAAGAGCGGAAGCGGTGGCTTCAAGATTATCACTCAGGCCGGAAACTGGGATACCTGCTACGCCTATAAGGGTGCCGGTTTAATGGGTGCCAACAATGACGGTGGCGACTTCCCTGCTCCTGCTGCTGATGGTTATTACACGCTTACAGTAAATCTGGCCGATCTTACTTATACAATGGTTCCGTATGCAGAAGGTGCTACTGCCAAAACATATGCTACGATCGGTGTGATTGGTGATGCTACTCCTACCGGATGGGATTCGGATACGGATATGGTTGAAACATTGCCTCACATCTGGGTGATTCAGAAGATCAACCTGATTGCAGGTAAAACCATCAAATTCCGTGCTAATAACGACTGGGCCGACAACTGGGGTGTGGGTACAATTACCAACAATATTCCTTTTGGGGTTTCGTCGAACGGCGGAGATAACTTCCCCATCGAGAAGGGTGGCGAATACTTGCTTGTACTGAACGACCTTACAAAACATTATATGATTATCCGGACCGAAAAGCTTCCGTAATCAGTACTATGTAACAAAATCGGAAAGGGTATTCATCCTCCTTGGGGGGTTATGGATACCCTTTTCTTTCCTAACCAATAAAGATTATACACATGAGAAGATTTTTACACACCTTATTTATCATTCTGTTTTTGTTTCCGGTACTGCATGCACAGGTTACCACCGTACCTGCGGTTGTTACGGAATCAGGGGCTGTAGACATTATCTTTGATGCCACGCAGGGCAATAAAGGGTTGATGGGCTATACCGGAGATGTGTATGCCCATACCGGTGTTATCACCAACCTCAGCACCAGCGGAAGTGATTGGAAATATGCGCCTGCCTGGGGTGACAACAGTGCCAAATATAAGCTTACTTCGCTGGGTTCTGACAAGTGGAAACTTACTATTTCGCCCGATGTACGTTCGTGGTACGGGGTACCTGCCGGCGAACAGATCAGTAAGCTGGCCTTTGTGTTTCGCAGCGCCGACAAGACCAAAGAGGGTAAAGCGGCCGGTGGTGCGGATATCTTTGTTACACTGAATGAATCTGTATTTACTCCTACGGCTCCGGTTGTTCAGGCTCGTCCGGCTAACGTGAAGGATGGAATAAATTACCTGAACGATAATTCGGTAACGCTTGTTCTTTATGCCCCGGGTAAAAGTCACGTGCACCTGATGGGCGACTTTAATAATTGGACCAAAGACAATGCCTGGCAGTTATTTAAGGATGGCGATTATTGGTGGATTACGGTTAACAACCTGGAGAAGGGAAAGGAGTATGCTTTCCAGTATCTGGTGGATAATAGTCTGAAGATAGCGGATGCCTATTGCGAAAAGATTCTGGATCCGTCTAACGACTCCTATATTCCGACTTCAGTGTATCCGAATCTGAAAAGCTATCCGAATCAGACTGAAGGGATTGTCTCAATATTGCAGACCGGCAAGACCGGCTATACGTGGACGGCGACCGACTTTGTTGCTCCTCCTGCCGATCAGCTGGTGATATACGAGCTTCTGGTACGCGATTTCACCACCGAGGGTACTATAAAAGCGGTTACTGCTAAACTGGACTATCTCAAATCGTTGGGTGTAAACGCCATCGAGTTGATGCCTGTACAGGAATTCGACGGGAACGACAGTTGGGGGTACAATCCTTGTTTCTATTTTGCTCCCGATAAGGCCTACGGTACAGAAGCCGATTATAAGGAGTTTATCGACGAGGCACACAAACGGGGCATGGCTGTAATTCTGGATATTGTCTTTAACCATGCCACGGGTAATCATCCCTTTGCCAAATTATATTGGGAAGGTTCTGCTACTGCTCCCAACAATCCGTGGTTCAATGTTACAGCGCCTCATCCCTACAGTGTGTTCCATGACTTCAACCATGCTTATTCCGGCACGCGCGAATACTTCAAGCGGGTATTGGAACATTGGTTGAAGGAGTATAAATTGGACGGATTCCGTTTCGACCTGTCCAAAGGGTTCACACAAAACAGTTCCACAGAGCAAACGGCCTCCAATTACGATGCCAGCCGTATCGCCATACTGAAAGACTACAACAGCAAGATCAAGTCGGTCAACCCCAAGGCTTATACCATTCTGGAGCACTTCTGTGCTGCTACTGAAGAGCTGGAACTGGTACAAGACGGCATGATGGTGTGGGCCAATGCCAACAACGCATTTTGTCAGGGTATCATGGGGTATAGCAGTCAGTCGGATTTCTCTTCCCTCAGCGCCCAATCCCGGCAGTGGAATCTGAAGGGCATGATAGGCTATCAGGAAAGTCACGACGAAGAGCGTACCGTTTACAAGGCGAAGACCTACGGAGTGGATGGGGTGAAGAACAGCACACAGGTTCAGATGGAGAGAGCCGGTATGAATGCGGCTTTTCTGTTTACCATACCTGGACCGAAAATGATCTGGCAGTTTGGTGAAATGGGCTATGATTATTCCATCGACTACAACGGTCGCGTAGGTAAAAAACCGGTGAGATGGGATTACCTGGAGAATCCGGACCGGGCGAAGCTGGCCGACACCTATGCCACTTTACTGAGTCTGCGCAACGAGTTCCCGCAGGTATTTGCCAATCCGTCCACCGAAACGCTTCGGGTTAGCGAAAGTTATTGGAGCAACGGCCGGTTTATTACCTTGCAGCATCCGGATCTGAATGTGGTGCTGGCGGGTAACTATACCACTTCTGCCACATCGGTAACTTTGCCCTTTACACAAACGGGTACCTGGTACGATCTGTTTACCGGCGAGTCGTATGTGGTGGATAACCTGAGTAATCCGGTGAATGTTACGCTTCCCGGAAGCAGCTTTAAATTGCTTACCAGCAAAAAGACGCTGACGGACAGCGAACCTATCTCGATGGAGAAGCCTGTGGTGGTCTATCCCAATCCTACAAACGGTTTTATTCAGTTTAGCGACAGTGCTCCGAAACGTGTAACACTTTACAATGCCTTAGGCAGACAGGTG
>MTLE01001079.1_pt1 | contig 12449 bp, 11 predicted proteins | sample 1982461 | NCBI WGS metagenome assembly MTLE01 (sample SAMN05712605, study PRJNA340218) | biofilm metagenome | isolation source: sample SPL anode biofilm adapted to -200 mV | place: USA | collected 2012-02-03
ACGTCGTTGCGTACTTCGACTCGACGGCCGCCCGCTTCGCCGAGCATGGCATACGGATACGCTATGCCGGTTCCGGCTACAAGAGCCTGGTGTTCGCGGGACTGATCCTGAACGGACAGATCAGCAGCCTGGGCATATCGGTACTGGTCGTATTCCTGCTCGTCGCGTTCATGTTCAAGAGCATCAAGCTGGGCCTGATCGGTTCCATACCGGTCGCCATCAGCATTGCCGTCAACTTCGGCATCATGGGGCTGCTCGGCATTCCGCTGACCACCTCGACGGCGCTGATCTCCAGTATAGCGGTCGGCATCGGTGTCGATTACGCCATTCACTTCATCGACCGGTACCATGAACGCCTCAAGGAGACGGGCAACGCGACCGATGCGGCCCGCTTCGCGATGAGCCATACCGGCAGGGCCGTGCTGCTGAACGCTACCATCGTGATTGCCGGCTTCATGGTGCTGCTGTTCTCGGTATTTCCGCCCAACCGCCAGGTTGGCGCTCTCGTGTCACTCAACATGCTGACCTCGTTCGTAGCGACGGTCACCATCATGTTCCTCGTCTTGAGGAGATCATACGTTTCGATCAAGGAGCATCACGCATGAAGTTCAATCACAAGTCCTGGATACCAATGGCGGTCGTATCGCTGATCGCCGCGGCCACCGCCATGGCCGAGCCTACCGGCATGGCAATAATGCAGGCCGTCCATGATCGGCCGCAAGGCAAGGACATGAGCGGCCTGCTGACCATGACGCTCGTCGACGCGAAGGGCAAGGAACGGGTCCGCTCGATCAAGCAGGTCCTGGGTACCTTCGGATCGGTCGACAAGAAGCTGATGGTATTCCAGAGCCCGGCCGATGTGCGGGGCACGTCCTTCATGAACTGGAGCTATGCCGATGCCGGGAAGAGCGACGACCAGTGGATCTACCTGCCGGCTCTGAAGCGGGTCAAGCGCATATCGTCGGAAGGCCGTGGCGACTATTTCATGGGTTCGGATTTCACCTATGACGACCTGGGTGACCGCCACCCGTCGGCCGATACCCACACGCTGACCGGCACCGAGACGGTCGACGGCGAGCAATGCTGGGTGGTCGAGAGCGTGCCGAAGAATCCGGCCGATCTCTATTCCAGGACCGTCACCTGGGTGTCCAGGGAGAAATCCGTGGGCCTCAAGCGCGATTACTATGACAGACGGGGAGCGCTGCTCAAGACGCTGCGCGTCTCGTCCGTCGGGCTCATCTCGGGAGTCTGGATCATCACGAAGACCGAGATGCACAACGTGCAGAAGGGTACCAGCACCAGGATGGAGTTCAGCGACGTGCGGATAAACACCGGCATCGCGGACGGTTCGTTCTCCGAACTGGCCATGACGAGGGGCTTGTGATGCTGATGCGAAGGATGCTGGCGGCCGCCATCGGCCTTTCGATGCTTGCGTCGCTGCCCGCGGCAGCCGACGACGGGGTGGCCATCAGCGGCTATGTGCGGACCAAGGCCGGCGCGCTGGTCGACGATGGCTCATTGTTCCTTGCCGAGAACACGCTGGACCTGCGGTTCTCGTACGCGCTCGGCGACACGGCCGTGTACGCCAATCCGGTGCTCTATGAGCGTGACGGCACGGTCAAGCCCATGGAGCTTCGGGAAGCCTATATCGATCTGCATGGGACGCTGCTCGATGTCCGTGTCGGCAAGCAGCAGATCATCTGGGGCACGAGCGATGGCGTCTTCATCACCGACATCGTCTCACCCAAGGATATGTCACGGTTCCTGATCCCCGATTTCGAGGAACTGCGTCTGGCCGTGACCGGCGCACGACTCAACCTGCACGCCGGCACCCAGGGGCTGGAGCTGGTATGGCTACCGTGGTTTACGCCGTCGGTCTCCCCCAGCGCCACCGGCATCTGGGCGCCGGCGATGCCCTTCGCGACAACGCCGACGATCCAGCCGGGGTCGCTGCCGGCCATGTCGCTGCAGAACGGCGAGTATTTCGCCCGGTATTCGTGGATGGGCCCGGCCGCAGATGTCTCACTGATGGGCGGCTGGTTCTGGAACGACACGCCGGTGTTCAGGGTCGTGAGTTTTGCATCGCCGCCGCCATCGCTCACCGTCAAGCCCGAGTACTACCAGGTCGCCGCCGGCGGCTATGCCGTCTCCGGAGCTCTGGGACCGTTCATTTTGCGCTCGGAAGGAGCCTTCTACGGCAACAAGCGCTTCCAGGGCAACCCAATGGTCTACCCCGAAGGCTATGCCGAGAAGAACGAGCTTGAGTACCTCGTCGGCACCGACTTCTCCGCAGCAGGCTACAACTTCGGGCTGCAGTTCATACAGGACATCATACTGGACCACGAGCCGGACCTGGTCGACGACGCGGTCAGGAATACCGCGACACTCGTCGTGGCCAAAACCTGCCTGGACGATGCGCTGACCGTCGAGGTATTCGTCTACCTCGGCCTTGCCGCTCCGGACGCCCTGATCAAGCCCAAGGTTACCTGGGATGTCGCGGACGGGCTGGAGTTCTTCGCCGGCGCGTACATCTTCCTGGGTGACTCGGGCGACTTTGGCCAGTACGATGCGAACGATGGGGCCTATGTCGGTGCGAAACTGAGCTTCTAGGCGCCGAAGACATGGCTGGCGACGTACACGCCTATCAGGATGCCGGAATACTCGCGCTGGCCGGCATCGGAGCCGGCGGCGCCGGCAGCGATGAACAGCGGCACGAGGTGTTCGCTCCGTGGGTGGCAGGCCAGCGCATCGGGTGCCTGCCGCCAGTGCACCAGGGCCTCACGGCGCAGCTCGGGGTCGGCAATCGCCACGGTCTCGGCCAGCCAGTCATCAAAGTGCCCGGAAGCCGCCAGCACGCGCGGATCGCCCGACATGAAGCCGCGCATGTTGTGGTAGCTCATGCCGCTGCCGATGATCAGCACGCCTTCATCCCGGAGCGGTTCGAGCGCCGCGCCCATCGCGAAGTGGGTGGCGGGATCGAGGCCCGCCACCAGCGACAGCTGTGCCACGGGGATGCTCGCCTCCGGAAAGGCAATCATCATCGGCACGAAGGTGCCATGGTCGTAGCCGCGCTCCGACTCGGTTGCGGTCTCGAACCCCGCCTCTCGCAGTAGTTGGCTGGCGCGCGCCGCCAGCGCGGGGTTGCCGGGTGCCGGCCATTGCAGGCTGTAGGTGAATTCCGGAAAGCCGCCATAGTCGTAGAGCATGCCGGGCTTGCTGCCGTCATGAACCGTAGGCCTGGCCTCTTCCCAGTGCGCCGATATCATCAGGATGGACTCGATGCGGCCGCGGTAGCGCTCACCCAGATTGGCCAGGTACGCCTCGAGGCGATCGTAGCCAGAGTCGCTGCCGAAGGATTCCTTCATCACATGCCACGGGCCGCCGCCATGCGGTATGTAGAGGGCGGGCAATCTGCTGTTCTTGTTCACGGCACACCTCGTGGGTCAAAGGTACGGACAACGGTGCCGGGAGGCAACTGAAAGCCGCAAGGCCATTGCGTTGCCATCGGCAAACGCCGGCTGTATAATCCGGCCCATGCATACCGCAGAAGCATCGCAGCGTCTTCCCGCCAGCGCCCTCCTCGGCGCTGTGCTGGTTTCGGTCATATGGGGACTCAATTTCATCGCCATCAAGGTCGGCGTCTCCGGGGTTCCCCCGTTGCTTCTGGCCGCGATCCGCTTCGTGCTGAGCGCGTTCCCTGCCATGCTGATCGTCAAGCGGCCGAAGGTGTCGGTACCCTGGCTGGCTGCGTATGGCATGCTCCTGGGCATAGGCGAATTTGGCCTGCTCTTTACCGCCATCAAGCTCGGAGCCCCGGCCGGCCTCAGCTCCATACTGATGCAGTCACAGGCCTTCTTTACGGCGCTCCTGGCGGTGGGCTTCCTGAAGGAGCGCATACACGCGCACAATGTGGCCGGCATGGCAGTGGCCGCGTGCGGTCTTGTCGTGGTCGCCGTATCGGGCAAGACGGGCTCGCTGTCGCTGGCACTGACGGTACTGCTGCTGCTCGCCGCCTTCTTCTGGGCTTGCGCCAACATCGTCGCCAGGATGATGCCCAGGACCGATGGTCTGGCGCTGATGGTGTGGTCAAGCGTGTTCGCGGCCGCCCCGCTGATCGGGCTCTCGCTGATTCTGGAGGGTCCGACGGCCATTGCCGGCTCGCTTGCCCACCTGGGCGTTGCGTCGATAGGCTCGATAGCATACCTGGTCGTGCTCTCGACGCTGTTTGGCTATGGTATCTGGAACCAGCTCATCATGCGGCACGGTGCGAGCCGGATAGCCCCCTTCTCGCTGCTGGTGCCGATCTTTGGCGTCAGCGCGGGAGCGATCGTGCTCGGCGAGCATTTCACGTTTACCGACGCGATCGCATCGGCGCTGGTCCTGGGAGGGCTGCTTGTCCATGTGTTTGGGGGGCCGCGACTGCGGAAGGCCCGGTAGCAGGGGCCGCAGGCGTCATGGTGCCAGTTTCCAGTTGACACGGACGAAAAATCGTTCAAGCTGTATGCATAAGGAGCGCAGTACCATGGCAGCACACGCGAAATCGGCGCCGAGGCGCGGCCCGCACAACCCCGAAGTCGAGACCGATGCGTCGATCAATGATGAGATTGCCGAGTTCCACCGCGAACGGGCACGGATCAGGCAGCTGATGGGCCAGATTGGCGGTGTGCAGTATTCCAAGGCGGACACCGTCATCAATGTGTTCTTCATCGTTACGGTACTTGGCTTCTTCGGAGTCGAGCTGCTCTTTCACCCGTTGCCTACCACCATATCCATAGAGATCGGGGTGTTTCTCATTTCGATCAAGATGCTGTGGATGATCCACGCAAACCAGAAGTTCAACCACTTCGTCTTCTGGGTTCTCAATACGGTCGAGTATCGGCTCAACGCCAATGCCAAGGCGCTGGAGGAGCTGACAGCCTCCGTGGATGCCTTGCGCGCGAATGGAACGGCCGGGCAGGAGGACGTGCGCGATCCTGACGCCTGAGCGGCGAGCCTTCTGCCCCGGCTGCCACCATGCCTCAGCGGGCGGTCGCGCCGGGCCTGAACCGCAATTCCACCACCGTGCCGCCATCGGTGTAGGTCCGTAGCGTGCCGTCTACCTGTTCCGCCAGCACCTGCATGATGGTCAGGCCCAGGTGCTTGCGGGTTGGCGATCCGGCAACCGTGTCCAGTCCGATTCCGTTGTCGCGAATCTCGATGATGGCCGATCCGTCATCCTGCAGGCCGCCCGAGAATTCCATGAGCGGAGAACCCTGCCATCCGGCCGGGAAGGCGTGCTTCACGCAGTTGGTCACCGCCTCGTTCAGGATCAGCCCGCAAGGCACCGCTTCGACGAGGCTCAGCTTGAATCCCTCGAACTTGAACCGATACCGGATGGTCGGAGTGCTGTGGCTGGCAAGAAGGTTGCCGACGAGTGATTCCGTGTACGTCCTGAAATCGAGCCCGCCAAAATCATCGGAGCTGTACAGAAGCTCATGGACCAGAGCTATCGAATGGATGCGCGATCCCGCTTCGAGCAGTGCGGCCAGGACCTGCTCATCCTTCGTCTCGGTCTGCTGGAGTGACAGCAGGCTGACGACAACCTGCAGGTTGTTCTTCACGCGGTGATGCACCTCGCGGAGCAGGATATCCTTCTCGCCGAGTGACTTCTCTATCCTGTCCCTGGCCTGTATCATCTCGGTCGTGTCGTGTCCAATGCCGGTTGCGCCGGATATCCGCCCGTCTGCATCCAGGTTCCGTACGATGCTCCAGTCAATGACACGGCTGCCGCCATGCTTCACCAGCACGGACGAACGCACCAGTATCGATGCCTGGATTCCCATCAGGACGTTTTCAAAGGGGCACTGCTGTTCCGGCTCGCACAGCATCGATTTGAATGTGTGGCCCGCGAGCTCGTCGAGTCCATATCCAAGGATCTTGAGCGCGTATGGGTTCGCGTACCGTATAACCCCGCCCTGGTCAACGGTAATCGCGACCAGCTCGATCGACGCGAGGATTTCAACGAAACCCCGCTCGCGATCCCGGAGCGTGCCTTCCCGCTCGCCAATGGCCCCGACCATCCGGTCCAGGCTCTTGCCAACTTCCACGAACTCGACGAAGCCTTCGCCAAAGTCCTTGAGCTCGCCATAATCACCCTGCGATATCCGTCCCGCTTCCCTGGATATCGATGCGAACGCGGTCCAGACCCTGCGCAGTCTCATGCGCCAGAACACGACGCCTATGGTGGCGATCAGCACGGAGAATCCGGACAGCCCCAGCAGCACCTTCTGCAATGACGCATAGAATGCGTCCTGGGGATACATCACGAGCACATGCCAGCTGGGGCCGTGCAGCGTCTTGGCGGCGACGAGCCACGCGGTGGATCCCTCCCTGACCTGGATCGGTTGCGCCGAATCTTCGGACTGGCGGACGCGAAGAAAGTCTGCCTGTCGCTCCCTGCGCAACACATGGAGCATGTCGGAATGGTACAGGAGTATGCCGTTGGCGTCGGTCAGGCGTATTTCGAATTGATGACCGGGAATGGACAGCGTGTTCGACGTGAAGTTGCGCATCCACCTCAGGTTCAGGCCGACGAGGATCACGTTGGAACCCATCGTGATGCCATAGGTGACCGCCGGCATGTTGCCCTGCGACGATATGTAGGAGTCAGACCAGTAGCCGCCTTCGGCCTTCCGTACCGAATCGAATACCTGCTCTCCTTCCCGCGATATGCCGATGCTGCCGGGGTCGGCGGGCGCCAGGGCGATGATCCGGCCATCGAGCCCGAGTACCTCGATGTGGTCCATGAACGGAAAATCTTTCAGCCCCTCCTCCAGATAGGCCTGCAGGTGTTCGGGTGGATAGATGTCCCGCCTGCTGGCCATCGCCGCTATGTGTCGTGTCGAATCGCCGACCCTCGAGAAAAACTCGTCGAGCCTGTTGGCGACGAGCGTGGCGCTGAGCGAGTTCATCGTGGCAAACGATGCCTGCATGGTGGAGCTGAGCGTCCACAGGCTCGCGAAACTGGCCGCCATGAACAGGATGGCGAAGCGTATGATGATGCTGGCAAAGTAGCCCGAGAGGGTGACCGGCTTTCTCATTCAATCGATGCTCTTGTAGCTGCCGTGCTCGATGGTGTATCTGAACAGGTCCCGCTCGGCATCGCCATGCGCATCGAAACGGATGGTGCCCTGCAGCCCTTCAAATTCGTGCAATGCCAGGATCTTGTCCTTGACGAGCCGGGGCGTTGGTCTGATTCCTGTCGCCAGCGTGGTGCGGAGCATCGCCGAGGCCTCGTAGCCGAACAGGGCGGTGAAACTTGGCTGCTCTCCATACTCCGCCAGGTACTGCTTGACGAAGTTCTTGCCCGCAGGGGAGCGGAATTCCAGGTCCGCTATCGATACCGCCACCGCGCCTTCCACCGCCTTGCCGCCGTTCTGCAGCAGGTCGAGGGTCAGCGGCCAGGGTGGCAGCAGGAGCTGGGTTCGGGATCCGGCGCGTTCGAGTTCCTTCGCAATCTGCACCACCTCGGTACTCGCCGCCGCTATGAGAAGCCCGTCGCTGTGGTTGTCCTCGATCGCCCGCACGATGCCTTCCGCCGGCTTGCCCATCCTGGAATTGAACAGCCTCGTAAACGATACCGTGCCGCCAGCGGCGGTATAGGTGCTCGAGAAGGCATCGATCACCGATTTGACATAGTCCGCGTTGACCATGTCTCCCGCCAGCGCCACGCGCTTCTTGCCCAGGCGGTTGATGGCCAGGTCAGCCAGCGCCTTGCCGTAGTAGTCCGAACCCATGTTGATGCGCACAAAGAGCGAGTTGTCGACGCCGGGGACCGGAGTCGAAATGGTCGGCGATATCACCAGCATGTCATGCTGCATGGCCCAGGGCAACGCCTTGGTTGCTGCCTGGCTCGTGGTGCACAGGATGACGATAGAGCAGCCTTCGCGCTTCAGTTCGGCAAGGGCCGACAGGCAGAGGTCGGCGTCGTTATGGTCATCCTGGACGACGAGGGTACAGGGCGGAATCTTCCCGGGTGCGGCGCCCGGCCCGGAACCAAACGCCATCAGGAAGCCGTTGCGTGTGCCCAGCCCGATAGGAGCCGACGATCCGGTCAGCGGTCCGACGAAACCTATGGTGATCGGCTTCGGGGCGCACGACATCAGAACCGACAGTGCGATAAGGAGCGGTAGTGTGCCGTGCATTTTGTTCTTCATAGCGACTCCAATCGTAGGCTGTCAGCGGTAATTTTCAGGCATTTGCGCGGGGTAGTCAAGCTCGCTGGCATGCATCGATGCCCGGCCGATACAAGCCACCGACTGCCACATTCCGCCGACTGCCACATTCCGCCGACTGCCACGTTCCGCCGGCCGCCACGTTCCGCCGGCCGCCACGTACCGCCGGCCGACCCACGCCACCGGCCGCGGGCAAAAGTTTCCCGCCAGGGGGCATTTTGTTCCCGCTCCAGACCCGGCGTGCCGTGTGACGCATGCCTGAGACCCGGCTGGCAAGCCTTCCGAGCGCTTGGCACGGCTCTTGCATATGGAATAGTGCATATATTTAGATTCCTATGGAGGTTGCACATGTATCGTGGTTTCAATGGCGGCGGCTGGGCGCATCCCGGCTATGGTTTCGGCTTTGGTTTCCCCTGGGGCGCCATCGTGATGGGCGCGCTGGTCATCGGGCTGGTCGTCTTCGCCGTGGTCGCGCTGCGGCGCAGTCGCATGAACCGAACGGCGGATCCGGTCGGTGCCAGTCAGCGGGGGGTGCAGATACTGACCGAGCGCTTCGCCCGTGGGGAAATTGACGTGGAGACCTTCAGATCGATGAAGGCCGAGCTTGAATCACAGCCTGGCGCTGGTCTGGAGCGATGATGAATACCCGAAGGATTCTCGGTGCGGCCGCCTTGGCGGCACTCGTGGCGACCGGCGCCTTTGCCGCACCGGCCGACCTGGTTCCATCGATGGTCGCGCTGGACAAGAAGTACATCGCGGCGTTGGGGCTGACCGGTCAGCCGGACCAGCAGGTGAAGGCCAAGGTGGCCTTCGCCGCGTTCGAGCTTTCCTGGAATGATTTCAAGGGTCGCTATGCGACGGAGCCGGGCCTCGACACCGAATGGGCCGATGACCTTGGCCGGATCGGCGCGGCTGTCGCCAAGGCGCATGTCGCCATCATCGACAGCTCCGATGGCCCGGCCGCGCACGAGGCGCTCGAGGCAGTCAGAATGACATTCCTCGCTTCCCGCTCTCGTCAGCACATACCGTATTTCGGCGACTACCTGACGCTGTTCCACAATTCGATGGAGGACCTGATCAACGGCAAACCGGCGAAGAAGCTGGCCGACATGACCGCGGCCGAGAAGTCGAGCGTAATGGCGGATCTGGACCTGCTGATAGCCCGCTGGAACAAGGTCAAGGCGATGGAAGGGCTGTTGCCTGCCATGTCGCTGTCGAGCGCGGCGATGGGCGCCTATGCCGCGCAGTGGCAGACGATCGAATCCGTGCTGCACCGCACGAAGACCGCGCTTGCGGGCGGAGACGAGCAGGGTTTTGCCGAGGCGTTCGGGCAGATCAAGCCCAACTTCATCAAGACCTTCTTCCTCTTTGGAGACTTTCCACGCTAGCGCGACTGGCGCGCTGTTCCTGATGCACTATACTGATACCACACGGAAAACGAGGAGGCCTTCATGGCTGCACGCATGTCGAAGATCCAGATACTCAGGCGCGTGACGCTTGGCGTCGTATTGGGTGGCCTGACCATCCTGACGATTCTGCACCAACGTATGCAAGGCATACCGTCGATCGATGCGCTCGACCCCTTCGGCGGTCTGGAGACATTGATGAAGTATGTCGCTGGCGGCGAGTTGATCAAGAAGATAGAGCCGGGCACCGTAGTGCTCTTTGGCGGCATCATCGCGCTGGGCGTCGTGCTGTCCCGGTTCTTCTGCGGCTGGATCTGCGCCTTTGGCGCCCTGCAGGGCGTCTTTGGCTGGCTGGGCAAGAAGATCTTCGGCAGGCACTTTACTGTTCCAAAGAAGCTCGACTCTGCGCTTCGCTGGCTCAAGTACGTGGTGCTCGTCGGCATCATCTATGGCACCTGGAAGACCAGCGAGCTGATCATCAGGCCATATGACCCGCTGGCCGCCTTCGGCCACCTTTCGGCGGGGCTCTCCGCTGTCTGGGCCGAATTCGCGGTAGGCTTCATCATCCTGGTACTGATCCTCGTGCTGTCGATGCTGTATGAACGAGCCTTCTGCAAGTATCTGTGCCCGCTGGGCGCCGTCAACGCGATACTCGGCCGCATACCGCTGTTCAGGATCAGGCGCATCGAGTCCACGTGCATATCATGTGCCAAGTGCGACCGCGTGTGCCCGATGAACATCGACGTGTCCCATGCTGGCGCTGTCAACTCGCCGGAATGCATCTCCTGCATGGAATGCGTTACGACCTGCCCGACCAAGAAGAGCTCGCTCGTCACCACGCTCGGCGGCAAGGCGCTCAAGGTTGGCGCCATCGTCGCCATCGGTTTCGGCATCTATCTTGGAGCCGCCGCGATAGGGCAGGCCGCCGGGATGCTGCACTTTACCGCTCCCACGCTGAATCAGCTCTCGGCGGAAGGGTCGCTCGATGTTACCGATATCAAGGGATCGTCGACCTGGGGTTCCGTGGCAAGTTCATTTGGCATCGACCTGGAGCGGCTGTATCGTGAGGTTGGCGTCGATGGCGCCAAGGTTCCGGCCGACACCATGCTCAAGGATACCGGCAAGCTGATCGGTGTCGATTCGTTCGAGGCGGATGCGGTGCGGATAGCGGTCGCGAAGATACTGGGCGTACCGTACGCTGGCGAGAAGGGCGATCTGACGCCCGCCGCGCCGGCGAGCACGGCCGACGCGGCTCCCGCGACGCCGGCACCGGCAACCGCGCCAGCATCGGCAACATCGGCAGGAGCGGCGTTTGTCGTGCCGGCCGACTTCGCCCTTGAGGGCACGATGAGCATCGCCGACCTGAGTGCGGCGCTGAAGACCAGCAACGGAGCGATCATAGCGAAGCTTGGACTGCCGGCCGACATCCCGGTGGACAAGCCGCTGCGCGACCTGAAGGACCAGTATGGCTTCTCGATGGCCGACCTGAAGGAACGCATCAAGAAGTAGAGGATTCGATCCGGAATGCAACCCGCGCGGGCATGTCGCCGCGCGGGCTTTTTTTGTCAGGCGCGGGGCAGGAAGGTCAGAGCGAAACCGCCCTTGCCGGCGCGGCCGGTGCGGCCGATGCGATGCACATAGTCATCCCAGGTCGTGGGCGTCGAGTAGTTGATGACATGGGTAATGTCGGTCACATCGAGGCCGCGTGCGGCGACATCGGTGGCTACCAGAATGCGTATCTCGTCGCTCTTGAGCCGCTTGATGGCCCTCGACCGCTGCGCCTGGGTCTTGTCCCCGTGGAGCTCGTCAACCTTGAAACCGCGCGCCTTCAGTTCGTGGCCGAGTCTCTCGACGGCGCGCTTGGTGTCGTCGAAGATGATCGTCTTGGAGCAGTCGGCGCCGATGAGCACATCGTGCAGCTTGTCTATCTTGTCATTGCTGCCCGAGTAGTACACGACGTTCTGGCTGACGCTGTCGACCGTGGCGCCCTCCTTGGTGGAGACTGTTACCGGGCTCTTGGCGAAACGCTCTATCAGCTTGGCCACCTTGGGTTCCATCGTCGCGCTGAAGAAGAGCGACTGGCGCTGCGGCGATACCCTGGACAGTATGTCGCTGATGTCGTTGATGAAGCCCATGTCGAGCATGCGGTCGACTTCGTCGAGTACGACGAAATTGAACAGTGATAGCGGCAGCGTGCCCTGCTGGATATGATCCTTGATGCGGCCCGGTGTGCCAACGACGACGCGCGGGTTGTAGCGCAGGTCGCGGCGCTGCAGGTGCATCGACGCACCGCCGATGAGCAGCGCGCTGCGCAGGCCGCAACTCTTGCCGAAGCTGAAGCACTCCTCCATGATCTGTTCGGCCAGCTCACGGGTCGGCGCCATGATGATGGCCCGATGATCCATGTGCGTGATCAGGTCGTGCAGCATCGGAATGGCGAAGGCGCCGGTCTTGCCGGTGCCGGTGTTCGCTATGCCGACGACGTCCTTGCCCTGCAGCACGAGCGGGATGGTCTGGTCCTGAATGGCGGAGGGAGCGGTGAAGCCCTTGATTCTGATGTTGTCAAGAATTTTTTGGTGGACCGCGAAGTCCTCAAAGGTATGCACGGCGTCGTAGGCGACCTTTTCCGTTACGCGCGCCTCCTGTATGAAGCGCGAAGGATGGATGAACTGCTTGGCCCGCGCGCCCTTCGATGCGTGCGATGAGGACGTGCGCGAACCCGAAGGTCGGGAGCCTGCCGCGCGGCGTGGCGCGGACCTGGAATTGCGAGAGTCTGAGCGAGAGTAACTGGATGCGTACATTGGCCAATCCCTGTCTGAGAAGAATATGC
>MTLE01001945.1_pt1 | contig 12395 bp, 12 predicted proteins | sample 1982461 | NCBI WGS metagenome assembly MTLE01 (sample SAMN05712605, study PRJNA340218) | biofilm metagenome | isolation source: sample SPL anode biofilm adapted to -200 mV | place: USA | collected 2012-02-03
CGGGGCGCAAATAAAGGTGATAGGTATTAGATAAAATACATTCTGTTTTAACGTGGTGCAAATCTTCTTCCGTCAAAGCTTTAACGCAAGCTTGGGTTGCCACGGGCATAAAAACGGGCGTGTTAACAATGCCGTGTTTGGTATATAAAATACCTGTTCTGGCGGATGATTTTTTGTCTTTAGCTGTTATTTGAAAGGGGGATATTATGTTCATAAAATTATCATTGAATCTCCAAAAGAATAAAAGCGGTATTTTTGTTCCACCGCCTGGCTGTAAGCCTTGTAAATATAATCTTCTCCCGCCATTGCGCACACCATACAAAGCGGCGTAGAATCTGGGAAATGAAAATTGGTTATAAGCGCGTCAACTGTTTTAAATTTGTAACCCTGATAAATAAATAAATCCGTCCATCTTTTACCTTCGCTTACGGTACCGTCTGGGTTGGCAAAACTTTCAAGCGTTCTTGTGCTTGTGGTTCCGACGGAAATTACTCTGCCGCCGTTCTTTTTTGTTTGGTTGATAATATCGGCGGTTTCCTTTGATATTTGCGCCAACTCGCCCAACATTTTATGTTCCTGCGGCTCGCCGCGCAAAGGCCTGAAAGTTCCCCACCCGACATGCAATGTAACATAAACCACGTTTACGCCCATTTCTTTTATTTTGTTTAAAAGTTCTTCGGTAAAATGAAAGCCCGCCGTCGGCGCGGCTATGGAGCCTTCGTACTTTGCGTATACCGTTTGATAGCGGTCTTTATCTGTTGATATTTCCTGCGGCAGGCCCGCGTGCTTGCGCGCCTTTTCTATATAATGCGGCAGCGGCATATGCCCGTATTTATGGGTATAGGGCAAAATATCGTCGGAGTTAAATTTTATTATCGCTTCCGCCTGCGCCGTGCTGCCCACTACCGTGCCGCGCAAACCGTCTTCAAAAAAAAGTTCCGTGCCTTTTTTATATTCGCGCAGTAAAACAGCCCAGCATGACGGGTCTTCCAGCTGGCGTACTAAAAGCAGTTCCAACTTGCCGCCCGTGCTTTTGCGCGCAAATATTTTGGCGGGGAATACCTTTGAGTTATTTATTACCAAAGTATCGCCTTTCTTAAGGTATTGCGGCAAATCTCTAAACACTTTATGCTCAATGGTTTGCGTCGTGCGGTTTAAAACCATAAAGCGGCTTAAGTCGCGCGGTTCGGCGGGGTTTTTTGCTATAAGGTCGTCAATTTTAAATTGTTTAAAACGTTCAAATGCCATATAAATTCCTTAGATAGAAACGAGGTCGCTTGAGGGGTAAAAAGTTTCCAAAATTTCTTTATAATTTTTATCGTCCAAAGCCATTCCTTTCGCGCCGTCCTGACACATACCCGCGCCGTGGCCATAGCCTTTGCCTTCAAAAGAAAGGCCGTCAATATCGGTTACGAAACAACTTTTAAATTTGGTTGAGCCGACGGAGATTCTAAAATCATTGCAGCCTACATAAACCTTTTGCTTGTCGGTTATTATGTGCAGCGTTTTTGCGCGGCCGCTTTTAAATTTTGCGCCAATCTTAATCTTTTTTAAATTACCTTTAATGCCGTTTGATTTTAAAAAACTATTAATAGTTTCTTTGCTTAAAGTTGTACTCCAATGCGCGCTTTTACTTTCTTTACAATAGCCGCATTTCGCGCCCTGTAAAGGTTTTATGGGGTCTTTTGCGCCCGGCATAGCGTCGGTGTGTCCGCCGCAGTTGGCGTGATAATAGGTATAAAAAAGTTCGTCTTTATATTTTAAAACTTCGCCTTTTGTGCCTTCCACGGCTTCTTTTACGCTGTCGTAAGTTTTTACGCTGCCTTTATACATTTGGCTGCGTACGTCGCTGTAAAGGTCAAAGTCTTTCATCTTTTTATCTTCTAAAGTTTTAAGCGTGTATGTGCGCGCGGCAACGGCCTGCGCCTTAAGCGCTTCCACGGGCCAGGAATAACTCATCTCGTAAGGCAGAACGCCGCAAAGGTAAGATTCCAAATCTGTTTCTTCTATAATATTTACGCCCTTAGAGCCAGCCAGCAACAGCAATTTACCGTCATAGGTATTGCCTTTAAACGTAAAAAAATCGTCTTTTGATTTTAAAGTAATTTCTATACCTTCGGAAGATTTTACCGTCCCTGCGGAAATTTCCTTTCCCTGCCTTGATACTTTAAAAGTGCCGCCCTTGGTAAGTTTATATTTTTTGCCGCCGTTTAAATCTTTGACGGTAAACGGACCCGACGCTTTTACGGGAACATTATTTTGCGTTTCGCCTATCAGTATTTTAATTGATTGCGCCTGCGCGGCGGAAAGAAGGCCCAAGAAAAGGGTTAAAGCGGTAATAAATTTTTTCATTAAAAAAGTCCGTTAGGCATTTTGCAGCCCATGTGGGAATAAGCCTTAGGGGTTGCGGTTCTGCCGCGCGGCGTGCGCGTGATAAAACCAGCTTTAATAAGGTAAGGTTCTATAACATCGGTAAGAGTGTCCTCTTCCTGCGATACTGCGATTGCAAGGTTTTCTATACCCACAGGCCCGCCCGAAAATTTTTCTATCAGCGCGGTAAGAATTTTTTTATCAACGGTATCCAAACCTTCGCTGTCTATATCCAAAGCGTCCATAGCCATAATTGCTATATCGGCGGAAATTACGCCGCTGCCTTTTACCTGCGCAAAATCTCTGGCGCGTCTTAAAAGCCTGTTGGCTATACGCGGCGTACCGCGCGAGCGTTTGGCAATTTCGTCAAGGCCGTGCCTGTCCGCTTCTATATTAAGCAGGCGGGCGGAGCGTTCAAGAATGTCGGTAATTTCTTTAATTTCGTAAAAGCCGAGGTTAAAAACTATGCCAAAGCGGTCGCGCAGCGGGCCTGTAAGCAAGCCTGAGCGCGTTGTCGCGCCGACTAAAGTAAATTTAGGCACAGCCAATTTTAAAGTTGTGGAACCCGCGCCCTTGCCCGTGTTTATAAAGAATGTAAAATCTTCCATAGCGGGGTAAAGGGCTTCTTCAACCGCGGGGTTAAGGCGGTGGATTTCGTCTATAAATAGTATATCGCCGTCATTAAGTTCGGTAGTAAGCATTGCGGCAAGGTCGCCGGGGCGGGAGAGAACGGGGCCTGATGTTATCTTAATATTAACGCCCATCTCGTGCGCCAAAATATTGGAAAGTGTTGTTTTACCCAAACCGGGGGGCGAGTAAAAAAGACAGTGGTCCAAGGATTCTCCGCGGTTTTTTGCGGCGGAAATAAAAATTTTTAAATTTTCTTTAAGTTTATCCTGCCCGACGAACTCGGCAAGAGAAGCGGGGCGCAGAGCATATTCTATGCCTGATTTTTCCTCTTCGGTTCTTTCTACCTGTAAATATTGATTGTTGGAGGTCATTTTTTAAGTATCCTTAAAGCTTCTCTAATGTTTTCTTCAACGCTTAAAGGCGCATTGCCCTGCTGATAAATCTTTTCTATCGCGCGTCTGGCTTCCGCGGGGGTATAGCCCAAGGCGGAAAGGGCGGCTGAAACCTCGCTCATAAAAGGTGTTTCCAAAGGTTTTATTTTTACTTCGCCCTGCACGGTTATGGCGTCCATCTTATCTTTAAGAGAGTCTATTAATTTTTGCGCGGTTTTTGCCGTAAAGCCGAAGATGGTTGTTAAAATTTTAGGGTCTTTTGTTATTATGGCTTTGTGGAAGTCTGCCACGCTTCTTAAAGCTTTGTTTAAAAATTCCAAAGCTTTTTTAGGCCCTGTATTGGGTATAGATTCTTTAAATAAAAGGAAAAGCTGCTTGTCTTCTTTGGTTAAAAAACCGTAAAGCGCGGTGCCGTCGTAGGGGGAAAGTGATTCCGTTATATAAACCTGCGTTTGCTGGCCCTTTTCAAGCGAAGTTATACTGGCGGCGGACATATTAACTTCGTAGCCAACCCCGCCCGCAAGCAAAATAATGCTGTTTTCCTGTGTTTCTAACACTTCGCCTTTAAGATACGCTATCATATTACTATTTTACCTTATTTTAAGGTTTATTACTGCTTGCGCGGGGCTATTTTTTAAGTTTGGAAATCTGCTGAGCCTTGGCTTGTTTTATCTTTTCCAAAAATTGCTGCTGAATGTTAATTTTGGCTTTTATCGGTGCGGTTTTAAGGTGGCATACGGCTATTGCGGCTGCGTCGGCAACGTCATCGGGATTAAGAGGATTTTTAAGCTTTAAGGTAAGCTGTACCATACGTTGCATTTGCTTTTTATCGGCGGCGCCGCTGCCGCACAAAGCGGCTTTTACCTGCTTTGGCTGATAGGAAGATACGCTTAAACCCTGCTGGTGCAAAGCCAGTAAAATAACGCCGCGGGCCTGTACCGTGTGGGCGACGCGCACGGCGCGCTTTAAAAAGAACATTTCTTCCATTGCGGCGGAATTTGGTTTAAAATCTGCGGCTACTTTAGATATTTCCGTGTAAATTTGTTCCAAGCGCACGGGCAGCGGGCTTTCTTTATCAGTATGGATAAGCCCGCAAGCATGCAAAACAAAACCGGCCGCACCGTTGCCTTCCAGCATGGCCCAGCCGGTTCTGTCTAAACCGGGATCAATACCTAAAACAGTATTATTCTTCAATTTTAGCTAAAATATCGTCCGGAATACTGTGGTTGGTGTACACGTTTGCAGTATCATCGTGGTCGTCCAACGCATCAATCATTTTTACAATTTTTGTAGCGGTTTCAAGGTCGTTTACTTCAACCTCGTTGCCCGGTATCATTGTAATTTCGGCCGATTCCGTTTTAATGCCTTTAGCTTCTATGGCTGTTTTTACTGCGTCAAGGTTTTCCATTGCGGTAACAACTTCAAAACCTTCTTCCTGCGTTTTAATATCTTCCGCGCCTGCTTCAAGGGCAACATTCATAAGGGTTTCTTCCGTTGCGGATTCCTTATTGATAAGGATAATGCCTTTTTTTGCAAACATATAGGATACGCAGCCTGTTGTGCCTATGCTGCCGCCTTTATCTGAAAATATTTTTCTTATTTCGGCAAAAGTTCTGTTTTTATTGTCGGTCGTGCATTCCACGATTACGGCGACAGAGCCGGGGCCGTAGCCTTCGTAAGTGATTTCTTCGTACACGGTACCGGGGAGTTGGCCCGTACCTTTCATTATGGCGCGCTTTACGTTATCTGCCGGCATGTTGGCGGCTTTGCCGTCTTCAATAGCTTTTCTTAAGCGGGCGTTGCTTGCTAAATCGCCCCCGCCTATTTTAGCGGCTATCGTAATTTCGCGTATAAGTTTTGTAAATACTTTACCTTTCTTGGCATCTACTAAAGCTTTTTTATGTTTAATACCTGCCCAGTGTGAGTGTCCACCCATAATAAATGACTCCTTTTAAAAAACTACAAGTAATTCTATCAAATTGATTAAATAAAATATATATTTCCCACAGTGTTTATGTGGAATATGCCCCGTATAGGATTTCCCTACGGTAATTTACCTGACGGCAAATTACTGGGGTTCAAACCCTTACAAATGTAATAAGTTTGCAAGTATTTTCGTTGCTAAACTATGCCCCGCACGGATTTCCCTACGGTAATTTATCTTACGATAAATTCCTACGGGCCGGGACTCGCGGTTTTTGCCTTTCCCCGTCCGCCGCCAAGCGGCACACGGTTCAAACAAAAACATCGCTCCGTCACAGGGGTGCGCTTACGCACTTCAAATCCCGACGCAAGCCAAGCAGTTTGCCTGCTTACATGGTCCTTTTTTGCAAATATATTTGCAAAAAATGCCCCGTATAGGATTTGAACCCATATCCTCGGTTCCGAAGACCGGTACTCTAGCCAGTTGAGCTAACGGGGCAAAAATATCTACTACTATTTTACCATTTTATCACGTTTTCCTGCCTTTTGGTGCGTTGCGTCTATATTTTTGCTAAATTATTAGTATGAAATCAATTAAAGGCGAAGGCATCGCAAATTGCCCCAACGGTTGCGAACCGTTTGAAGCGGAGTTTTGGACTCTCATCCGCGCGGACCACGACGCGGAACTTAAAGAAGCACTTTTAGGCGGCGAACTTAACTTAATCTCCTGCCCCCATTGCGGCGAATTTTTTTATCACGACAGAAATATAATTTACTTTGACCCGTCAACAGAACTTTTGGCTTTTGTCGCACCGCGCGCGGAGAAAGAAGACTTTACCAAAATAAAAGAGCAAATGAAGAAAGACTTTAACCTTCTTAAAACCAATCTTACAAGTCTTTCCATCAATTACGACCCGTTTTATCTTGCTGGTTTGGAAGAGCTTAAACTTATGCTTGAGTACGAAGAAAACGTAGTCCTGCAAAGTGAAGTTCTTGCGGCGCAAAGCGCGCAGCGCGGCTTTAAACTGGCTCGGCTTAAACCTGCCGCCGCCCGTCTTAAAGGTTACCCTTTTTACCTGCCCGTTGACGGGGAGGATTTTAACAAAAACAATGTGCTTGCGGCAGCCTCGGCCTTAACGGCCGCCAACCCCGCGTTAACATTGCTTACGGCTTTTATAAAAGATATTAAAGGCGGAAAGGAATTACCAGAAAAAATATGAACCTTACAACGCACAAACAAATTCTTGCCAAAATAGGACAGGCCGCGGCCGAACATAACCTTAAGGCATGGGCCGTGGGCGGTTTTGTGCGCGATTTATATTTAGGTAAGGCCACGCAAGATATTGATATTTGCGTGGAGGGCGACCCTGCCGCATTGATAGATTTTTGCGTTAAGCAGTATGGCGCAAACGCACTTTTTTTTAATGATTTCGGCACGGCGCGCGTTACTCTTGCCGACGGTTTAAAGTTGGATTTTGTGCGTTGCCGTAAAGAGGTTTATCCAAAGTCCGCCGCCCTGCCCGTTGTAAGCCCGTCCGATTTAAGCGACGATTTATTCCGCCGCGACTTTACCTGCAATGCCTGGGCCTTAAGCCTTTTGCCAAACGAATTTCTTAAAAGTTACGATTTATACGGCAGTCAAAAAGCCGTTGACGGTAAATACATAGAAGTGTTGCACCACGCCAGCTTTGTTGACGACCCTACACGCCTTTTCCGTGCGGTTCGTTTTGCCGCCCGCTTTAATTGGCGGCTTGGCGCAAGCACGCAAAAACTTTTAAAGCAGGCTGTTGCGGAAAACTTGCCAAAGCTTCTTTCGCGCGAAAGAATAAGCAATGAATTTATTAAAATTTTGGAAGAGCAGGATGCCTTTGCCGCATTAACTCTGCTAAAAAAATATAAATTGCTTGCTTTTATTTCTCCCGCTTTCAAAACCATTCCAAAAAATATTAACAAGGCCGCCACGCCAAAGCAAAGGCTTGCTTTACTGGCTTTAGGCATTAAAGAATGGGAAGAATTTTTAAAATCTTTACATTTACAAAGGCAGGAGTTTTTGTTTATTAAAAACTTGTGCGATATTTACAACTCCCCGCTTTCCCCGCTTCGCGCTTTGACGGAAGAGGAGAAAGAAATAATAAAACTTTTTAATCCTTCCGCCGTTGCCGCGCTTAAACCCTGCGTTATAACGGGGGGGGAACTTGCCGCGGCAGGCCTTAAAGGCGCGGCTATAAACAAAGCTTTAACTTTTGCCGCAACGGCGCAGCGCGCGGGCAAAATAAAAACAAAAGCCGCCGCTTTAAAACTTCTAAAACAAAATAATCTTATTTAATTGTAAAAAACACCAATAAAATAGGCGGTACTTTAAATACCGCCTATGTGTGCTTTGAGTGACGGGCTATATATTTGATACTTCTGTTGCTTTTTTAAGCATTACATATTGGGCGGCTGCGCAATTCAAATTGTAAATCTCCCTTTAATCACGCAGCCGCTTACCCCTATACTGCCTTTCCATTTAACTAAATATAATCTTAAAGGATTATATTTATATACAAATAATAATCAAATTATGTTATTTTGTCAAGAGAGGTATTTAAAAAAGGGCAAATAAAAGTTCACCCGAGGGCCTTAAATTAGTAAAATAAAAATATTATGGAGTTTATATTATATTTGCCAATATTGTTTTTTTCTGTAATCCTGCATGAATTTGCCCACGGATATACAGCCTATATGCACGGGGATGATACGGCCTATGTTATGGGAAGGCTAACCTTCAATCCGCTGGCGCATGTTGATGTGTTCGGCACAATAATTTTGCCTGCCGTCTGCTACTTTACCCACATACCGATGTTTGGTTGGGCTAGGCCCGTACCCGTTAACTTTTATCGCCTCAGAAACCCCAAAAAAGATATGGCCAAAGTAGCTTTGGCCGGGCCTTTATCAAATTTACTTTTAGTGCTTATAAGCGCGGTTGCCTTAAAAGCATTTGTCGCGGCAGGTTCGGACAGCGGCATAATAGTTTCCATTTTTGTTTACTCTGTTATGATAAACCTGCTTTTAGCGATTTTTAATTTAATACCGATACCGCCTTTAGATGGCAGCCGTATTGTAGCGGGCTTATTGCCCGACCGCCTTGCCAATAAATATATGAACTTGGAAAGGTACGGAATGTTTATAGTGTTTGCGCTTGTGCTTACGGGCGCCTTCAGCTATATAATAGTGCCGCTTTTCAGAATGGCTTTATCTTTGGTATTTTCTTTTATCGGAGTAGGTTATGGACAATTTTAATAATGTAGTAGTTTCCGGCATGCGTCCCACGGGCCGCCTGCATTTGGGCAATTATTTTGGCGCGTTAAAAAACTTTGTTGATTTACAAAACACGCACAAATGCTTCTTTTTTGTGGCGGATATACATTCCCTCACCACCGCTTATGACAGCACGGAAAACCTTGCGGAAAACAGCCGCCAGATGCTTATAGACTGGCTTGCCGCGGGCTTAGACCCCAAAAAATGCACTATTTTCGTGCAGTCCCACGTGCCGCAGATAAGCGAACTTAATACTCTTTTAGCTATGGTAACGCCGCTTGGCTGGTTGATGAGAAACCCGACATATAAAGAACAGCTTAACGAACTTTTTAAAAAGAAATACGCAGGGCAGGCAGAAGGTTTAGCCGCGTCGGAAAAGATGTCTATGTTAAGCGAAAAAGAACTTTCGGAAATGTCCTCCTTCGGTTTCTTGGGCTACCCCGTGCTTATGGCTACTGATATTCTTATCCACAAAGCGCAGTATGTCCCCGTCGGGCAAGACCAAATAGCACACTTGGAAATCGCCCGCGACATAGCCAGAAGATTTGCCGATATTTATAAAAGCGACGCGCTTGTGGAGCCGAAACCTTTGCTTACCAGCGTGCCTAAAGTTTTGGGTTTGGACGGCAGAAAAATGTCTAAATCTTACGGCAATACCATAGAACTGGGCGAAGATGTTGAAAGCGTCCGCAAAAAAATTATGGGTATGTTTACCGACCCTAATAAAAAACGCGCCACCGACCCAGGTAATCCCGACGGTTGCAGCGTGTTTGCTTTCCACAAAATTTATAACCCCGAACACGAAAAGCGTGCGGCCGAATGCCGCGCGGGCGCGCTGGGTTGCGTGGCGTGCAAAAAGCATTTATTTGAACTTATGGAAGGCAGTCTTAAGGAATTTAACGAAAGGCGCGCGTATTATGCCGCCAACACGCAGGTGTTGCAGGATATAGTGCATAGCGGCGCGCAGGCGGCTTCAAAGAGCGCGCAAAAAACTTTAGACGAAGTTAAAAAAGCGATGAACCTTTTATGATAACCGAAAGTATCAAGATACAATTAGATGTATTTGAAGGTCCTATGGACCTTTTGCTGCATCTTATCAAAAAAGATAATTTGGATATTTACGATATTAATATTTCGGAAATTACGTCCCAGTATCTTGAGTATCTTGATATTATGAAGCAGCTTAATTTAGAAGTGGCCGGCGAGTTTTTGGTGCTTGCCTCCACGCTTATGCAGATAAAAGCGCGCCAGCTTTTGCCGTCGCAGGTTCCTTCAAGCGAGGATGACGGCCCAGACCCTGCAAAGGAGCTGATAGAAAAGCTGGTGGAGTATCAAAAATTTAAAGAGGCGTCTAAATTTCTTGAAAATAATTTTGAGAAATTTAAAGATAACTTTTACAAAAGCGCGCCTGTTTTTGACTCCGGCGAAAAAGTGCTTAACCTTCAAATTTTTGAACTTCTTGCCGCCGTGCGCCGCGCGTTTGACCAGTTGGAAGAACGCCAGCACGCCGACCTTCTTAAAATGGAAGAATTTCCGATAGATAAGAAGATCGAAAAAGTGTTAAACCTTTTGGCGGACAGACAATGGCTTTTACTTGACGATATTTTTACGGGGGAAACAAAAAAGCGCGGCATAATAACTTGTTTTATGGCTGTGCTTGAACTGCTTAAGATAGGCAAAGTGCTTGCCCGTCAGGATAAGCAGGAAGGCGAAATCCGCCTGTACTTAAACCCCGATAAGATTAACGAAGATTACCATAAACTTATGGCGCAGGAAGAAGAAGCATTACCCAAGGAGCAGCAAGATGGAAAATAACACCGTTTCCGATGTTCTTACCGAGCAGCAGGCACAGGAACAGCAGCCGCAGCAAGCGGCGGCGCAGACAAATCCCGCCGAGGAACTGCTTGTAAAAGAAGATTATAAAAGGATTATAGAAAACCTGCTTTTTATAACGGACAGACCTTTAAGCGCGGCAAAAATTTCCCAGGTGGCGGAGGTTAATAATATCCAGCTTACGCGCGATATTATAGGCCAGCTTCAGCAGGAGTACGCGGATACCGCGCGCGCCATACAGATTGTGGAACTCGGCGGCGGATTTCAGATGGCTACCAAGCCCGAATACGGACGCTGGGTGCGTAAATTATTTAACGAAAAGATGACGGCAAAGCTTTCCCCCGCGGCATTGGAAACTTTGGCAATCATCGCCTATAAACAACCCGTTACCAGAGCGGAGATAGAAGCTATCCGCGGCGTGGATATTGTTGCCCCGCTGGAAAAAATTATGGAACGCGGGCTTGTAAAAATAGTCGGCAAAAAAGATACCCCCGGACGTCCTTTGGTTTACGGCACGACGGAAGAATTTTTAAGGCTTTTCGGTTTAAATAAAATATCAGAGCTGCCCGAAATTAAAACATTTTCTGCTAAAGGCCCCAAAGAAATACAGGGGGATTTACCTTTCAGCGAGGCTTTGCCCGATATAAAAGATACTATTTTGCCTTTAAACGAAGGCGATGAGGATGAATACCTTTTCAGCCCGCAGCAGGAAATCTTTACCAAGGCGCCTTCCGCCGATAATGACGAGGATTCTTCCCCGTCCGCGCATCAGGTAAACAATACGGCGGAGCCGACGGCGCAGGAAGGAGAAAGCAATAAAGATGCCGCGCCCGCGCCTCACAATGATAAAAAAGAAGACGAAGGTATGGAAGTTATCCCCGGCGGTATGCAGGTAGAAAACCTTAAGGATTTAAACTCCTGAGCGGAAATTTAAGGAGAAAGAGAATATGAATATAGTCTTAGCATCAAGCGAAGCTTTTCCCTTTTGTAAAACAGGCGGTTTGGCCGATGTCGTCGGCGCGCTTACGCAGGATTTTGCCCGCGTTCGCGGCTCTAAAGTTGTGCTTTTTCTGCCGCATTACAGAAGCATAAAAAATGCCTCTTCTCTTAAAACAGTCCCCGGTACTTTCTTTATTCCCATCGGCGCGCGCCTTGAGCCTGCCAAAATTTCTTACCTTAAATGGGGCAATGCTTTGGTGTTTTTTATACAATCGGCAAAGTATTTTGACAGGAACGAACTTTACTTTACCAAATCGGGCGATTATAAAGATAATGACGAGCGTTTTATATTCTTTTCCCGCGCCGTGTTGGAAGCCTGCAAATTTATCGGCTTCCGCCCCGATATTATCCACGCGCACGACTGGCAGGCGGGCCTTATCCCTGCATACTTAAACACCGTCTATAAATCCGATGCTTTCTTTACCCGCACGCGCAGTATGTTTACCATACATAATATTGCCTATCAGGGTTATTTTAAAAGGGAAACATTTGAAAAGGCAGGCTTTTTTGACGCTGATTTTACTTATGATAAATTTGAATACTGGGGCGGCATAAGCTATCTTAAAAGCGGCATAGTATTTGCCGACAAGGTTAATACCGTCAGCCCCACTTACGCAAACGAACTTTTAAGCGGCACAAACAGCTTTGGCTTGGAAGGCGTGCTAAAAAATAAAGGTAAAGATTTTTCGGGCATAATCAACGGCATTGATAATGAAGTTTGGGACTGCCAAACAGATACCCTTATCCCTATGGGCTACGACGAAGAAAGCCTTAAAGGTAAAACTACATGCAAACTTGCTTTGCAAAAAGAACTTGGCTTTGAAGAAAACGAAAATATGCCGCTTATCGGTATGGTAAGCCGCCTTGCGCACCAAAAAGGCGTGGACCTTGTTGCCGATATAATTCCGCAATTTGCGGGCAAAGCACAGTTTGTTATAGAAGGCAAGG
>MTLE01004033.1_pt1 | contig 12389 bp, 8 predicted proteins | sample 1982461 | NCBI WGS metagenome assembly MTLE01 (sample SAMN05712605, study PRJNA340218) | biofilm metagenome | isolation source: sample SPL anode biofilm adapted to -200 mV | place: USA | collected 2012-02-03
TAACTTGGTCTTTTTCTCCGACCGGTCGGTCGAGACCCGATTTTGTCTTTTCAAGAATTTTTATTAGATCGTCAGGATGAACAAGATCTTTCTCAGAAAGGCCAAGCAGCTCACTTTCATCATAGGCGCCGAAAAGTTCGCAGGCAGAATGATTAACATAAACAATTCTATCCTGGCTATGGATGAAGACGCTCAAAGGCAATGATTCGACGATTAATCGGTACCTTTCTTCGCTCTCACGCAGCGATTCTTCAATTTTCTTCCGGTCAGTAATTTCCAGAAACGCGCCGATCAATCGCAAAGGTTCATCTTCATCATCCAAAAGCAATTCGCCGCGGCCGCTATACCATCTTTCCTTAGTCGGATCGGTCTGCAAACGGAATTCAATATAGTAATTACGCCGTTCTGTAATCGCATTATTTAATTCATCCAGAACGCGCTGCTGGTCTCGGGCATCGACAGCGGAGATGAACATTTCAATATTTCCAGGTTTCAACGGCTCTGTTTTTTCGTAAAAAAGCCCTTCCAGCGATTCATCCCACCAGATTTCATTTTTCTTTAGGTCCCATATCCAGGTACCCATTGAAGCGGCTTGCAATGCGGCTCTTAATCGGATTTGGGAATCACGCGCCAGAATTTCAACCAGTTTCCGATCCGTAATATCGTTGATAAATCCATGCCAGGTGATGCTGCCGTCTTTCGCATCAAAGATTGGTGAGGAACGCCCCTCTATCCATATTTCTCCACGCTTCGGATGCTCATACCGATATTCAACGCGCCAGGTTTTCATCGTTCTGGCAGATTCCGCAATCGTTTTCTGCACCATTTGAACGTCATCAGGATGAATATGTTCAAATATTGGCGAAGCGTCATCGATTAAGGTTTCCATTGGCAGGCCGTAAACTTCATCAGTGTTTCCAATGGCAAACGGCAGTGAAACCTTTCCGGATGCATCTGAACGGAATGAACACAGGACGCCGGGAGTCGACTCTGCCAATCGCCGAATTTGCGCCTCTAATTTTAATTTTTCCTGGCGCTCTGCTTCTGCCTGGCGATATTGCGTAGCATCCTTGCTTACCGCCAATACACCACTGACCTTATTCATTTCATCTTCGATTACTTTTAATGTGGTGATGACACTAAAACGCCGACCGAATTTATCAGTTTGAATAACTTCCCCAGACCAGACACCCTCTGAAGATAATTTTCTAAGCATTTCATCGCGCGAGATGGTTACATATTCAGTTGGGATAATCTTCCTAAATTCTTTGTCAATCACTTCTTCGCGCTGCCAGCCATACATTTGAACGGCGCCGTTATTCCAGGTCTTGATTACAAATTTCTCATCCACCAAAACAATGGCATCAATGATGACTGCATGTAATTGCGCCTGTTCCTGAAGCTGCGTTTCAATTTGTTTTTTTGCAGTAACATCATTGAAAGTTAACAACAGGCAGCTTTGGTCTTGCAGCATTACATAATCAGCCGAGAAAATCAAGTTGATCTTTTGTTTATCCGGCGTTTCATAGTCAGCGTCACGATGAAAAACCCGCCCGTTCAAATTCACAATGCTTTGAATTTCTTCAAATAATGCAGGTGGATTGGAAAATATCTGATCGAAATTTTTGCCAATGATTGCGGCTCTTGGCAGCGCCAGGCATGCAGCCAGTGATTGATTAACTTCAATGATTACACCGTCGCTGATCCGAGCAACCATCATCAGATTCTGTTCTGATTGGAAAGCTTTTGAAAAATTTACGCGGCTGATCTCTAAAGCTTTTTCAACTTCCAAATGGCTTGAAACCAGAATTCGCCGCTGGTACTGCAGGATAAAGGCAAAAATAATCCCTGCAATGATTAAAATCCCTGCAATTACCCCTACCGTTACCCAAAACGTCCGTAATAACGGCTCAGACACTTCAGATTCATCCATCCTCACGACCAGGCCCCATTCGGGCCCGGTAACATGGCTGGTATAGGAGAGCACCTGGTGCTGCCGGTAATCAATCCCACTATAGATACCAACCTTCCCACGAAGCGCTTCGGCCGCTGGCAAATTTAAAGTATCAAACGGTAAACTGAATTTGAGTGCGGCATCCGGTTGAAAACGCAGATTATTCAGAAATAGAACCCGATCCCCCTCTTGCCGGATGATTAATGATTCCGAAGTCTGACTGCTATCTGGCCAGGAAGAAATAAAGGGATAAAGATAGATATTCGGATCAATCATGATGATGGTATATCCAATCACTGATTCATTATCGTCCGCGGTTACCAGCGGGACAATAAACGCGCAAGCAGGTTTTTGCGAATCGGTAAGCAGAAATAGATCGACAAATTGGATATTTTGGTTCTTCGAGGATGCTTGAAGCATACGAACGATATGCGCATCCACCTGCCCTGAAAACGGGTAACGAGTGTTGATGATCTGACCTTGCTCATCTAACAAGATGATGTCGGTAAAGAAATGGGTATCTTTAATCTTTTCTACCCACTGTGTAACCGCAACCGTTTCTTCCGAAGATAAATTATCCTGTAATTGCTTCTGAACAAAATCCGTCATGATGGGATTATGATAAAAAAGATTTGCCGCCTCTTTTTGATCATCATACCATTGCTGAATCCCAGTATTTTTCAGCGTTCCAATCGAGGTTAATTTATTTTCCGCATCCGCATACACGCTGGAACGCTGTTCCAGAAAATTATAGATTCCGACTGAAATAATCGCCAAACTAAAAACCAGATAAATCAGGCCAATCCGTATTCCGCCGATCATCCCACTTTGATCATTCGTACTCATAGGCTTATTCCCCTGATGATGCGATTGAATTCGAGAAATCGGGAAGCTGCTGCTCAGATGAATCTAGCTACGATGAAACCATGCCCCCTCGTGAACCCGTTTAACTTTCGCTAACCATTATTAATGGTCACTTCTACTTGTTGCTATAATAATATTATATTAATTCCGTCATAAAAGATACGCAAATTTTCAAAATTTAATCCATCAACATAGTGAATGGAAAACCATCATGCGAAAAATTCTTTTCGCCGCCGACTCTTTTAAAGAATCACTCTCCTCTCAAGCCGTCAATGAAATCATGGCAAAGGCCGCCCGTGATGTCTTCCCAAACATTATCACGACCCTTATTGCCATTTCTGACGGCGGTGAGGGTTTCAGCGAGGCATTTTTTAGCGCTCTTGGCGGGCAGCGCACCACTGTAGCGGTCCATGATCCGCTCAACCGGCCGGTCTGTGCCCGCTATAGCCTGCTTGCGGATAAAACGGCCGTCATTGAACTGGCTGAAGCTTCTGGTCTGGCACTGTTGAAACCCGATGAGCGCAATCCGTTGCTGACAACTACCTATGGAACCGGCCAATTAATCAGCCATGCACTGGATGCAGGCTGCAAAAAAATAATTTTGGGGCTGGGAGGCAGCGCGACGAATGACGGCGGTGTCGGCCTGGCAGCGGCGTTAGGAATTTACTTTATAACTGAAGACGGGCAAACCGCTCTTTGCGGACAGGACCTGTGCAAAATCACCGCGGTGGATACCCATCTGGTTCACCCGAAATTAAATAACTGTCCGATTCAAATTGCCTGCGATATTTCCAACCCATTTTACGGCGAGCAGGGTGCTGCCTATATCTTCAGCCCGCAAAAAGGAGCCTCGCCCGAACAAGTAATCCTGCTAGATCAAGGCCTGCGCCATCTGGCCGAAGTCATCCATTTGAATACCGGCGTGGATGTACACACGCTGCCAGGCAGCGGCGCTGCCGGCGGTGCTGCCGCGCCGCTGGTAGCCTATGCGCATGCAAAATTATCCAGAGGGTTAGACCTTTTATTGGATTCTTGTGATTTTGACGCAGCCTTAGCCGGATGCGATCTGGTCATCACCGGCGAAGGCGCCAGCGACGCCCAAAGCGCGATGGGAAAAGCGCCCGGTGGAATTGCCCGGCGCGCAACCGCTCAGGGAATACCGGTCATCGTACTTTCAGGAAGCATCCGCCCGGGCAGTGAAGCGCTCTATCCGCTGGGGGTCAGCGCCTTATTTCCCGCAGTTCGCGGGGTATCCACACTCAGCGAAGCTTTATCCTCAGCCAGTGAAAATGTATATCAGACCGCCTTGAATATTTTCCGGCTGATCAAAGCTTTAGAGGAAAAGGGATCAATCGTTGCCTGATTTCATTTTCTTTAAGAAATTATTGCGCTTCTAAATGAACTATGATAAACTAGCCTTGCGTAAGTTGTGAATTGGATTGACCGCATTGAAAAGTGGGCGCCCCCCACTTTTCTTCTTATGTAACAGGACAGCTATTTTGGAGATTGCTAAGGCATGAAGAACGAATTTAATCTGGCTTTCAACGAAGTCCTTGAAGAAAAACAGCTCCCAAAAGAGATTATCCTCAAGGCGCTCGAATCGGCCATGGTCTCTGCGTATCGGCGGGCCGTAAACGCGTCTAACGCTCAGCACGTTGAGGCCAAAGTTGACATTGAAACCGGCAAGGTAACCATCTATGCGGAAAAAGAAATCGTGGACGATGTCCAGGATGAACGCACTGAAGTTACTCTGATCGATGCCCAAAAAGTGGACCCTGAGGCAGAACTCGGTGGAATGGTGGTTGTCGAAAGCACCCCGCGCGATTTCGGCCGGGTTGCCGCCCAAACTGCCCGTCAGGTGATTCAACAGCGCATCCGCGACGCCGAACGGCAATCTCAGCTTAATCACTATCAGAAACAGGTTGGCGAAATTGTCAGCGGTGTTGTCCAGGCTGTCAATGCGACTGGCATGACCATCGGTCTGGAAATGAAAGCCGAAGGCAGCATGCCGCGCAAAGAAATGATTCCCGGCGAACGCTTTCATATTCATGATCGCGTGCGTGCTTTGATTGCCGAAGTAAAAGACAATCCGCGCGGCCCGCAAATCATTCTCTCGCGCACGCATCGCAACTTCCTGCGCCGCCTGCTGGAAAATGAAGTTCCCGAAATTTATCATGGCGTTGTAGAAATTCGTTCCATTGCCCGCGAACCTGGCGAGCGCGCCAAGGTAGCCGTCTCCGCTACCCAGCAGGGCATTGACCCGGTCGGCGCCTGTGTCGGTATTCGCGGCGTCCGTATTCAGGCCATTGTGCGCGAACTCCACGACGAGAAAATTGATGTCATCGAATGGAATTCCGATACGTCCATTTTTATCGCCAAGGCCATCAGCCCGGCGCGCGTCAGCGGCGTCTATCTGAATGATCAAAACAGCGGCGGGAAAACGGCTACTGTGGTCGTTCCCGAAGACCAGCTCAGCCTGGCAATTGGCCGCGACGGTCAGAATGCCCGGTTGGCCGCCAAGCTGACGGGCTGGCGGATTGATATCAAGAGCCTGCCCGAAGCTGCCACCGATACCCTTTACCGTCTGCAAAAAGAAACTGAACTGGCCGAATTAGCCACTCAGGAAGCGGCCATGATGCATACCGTTGAAGATATGCTGGCCCGCAAAGCTGATGGCAAAGCGTTATCACCTGAAGAATATGATCAGATGAGCCGCTTTGTTGACCGTGTGGAACGCCGTCTGACTTCCCGCCCGGCCGAAGCCAAAGTGGATGTGGATGCCCTGGAAATTGCCCGCGGTCAGGTGCCGAATTCATCTTTCGAAATCAGCATTTTAGACAGCGGCCTGCCCGAGCACGTCGCTTATATTCTGCAGGAAGCAGGTTTCAGCACAGTTGGCGAAATGGCGGTCCAGATGAAACTGGATGCGGATGTAATTTTCGCTCTCAATGGAGTCGGTCCGCGCGCCCAGCAAGAGATTAAAGCCTTGATGGACAATTTGGACGCTCACGCCGCCAATGAACAAGAAAAACGCGCGGCTGCTGAAGCAAGCGCAGTCGTCGTCGAAATTGTGCCGGCCGTTGAAGAGGTTGAAGAACCAGCCGCAGTTGAAACCGCAGCGGTCGAAGAAGCGCCAGCCGAAGCCGAACCGGCTGAAGTGGCTTCTGAAAGCCCGGCTGCTGCCGCCGAGGAAGTTGCCGAACCGGCCAGCGAAGAAGAAGAACCTGCTTTTGACAAACTCTTCGAATTGCGTCCAGAAATTGTTGACGGCGCTCCCTTTGAAGAGGAAGAAGAGGAATCAGATGATTCTTCCGCTGCAGGCAAAGACAAGAAGAAGTCTAAGAAGAAGAAAAAACACACGACCGTCGAATACGATCCTGAAAAGGATCAGGTAATTGTGAAGAAGAAACACAAGCGCGGCGGCGATGAGTGGGATTGGGAACTGTAAGTCACTAGACACGGAACAAAGAGAAAGAAAGGTGGCCAAACAACCTGTCAAACGCGTAAAACATGTACCGCAGAGAACCTGTGTGGGTTGCCGCCAGGTCCTTGCCAAGCGGTCGTTAATCCGTGTCGTGCGGACGCCGGAGGGTATTTTGATCGATACCACCGGCAAAGCAGCCGGACGCGGAGCTTACGTGCACGATGACCGTTCCTGCTGGGATCGTGCGCTGAAAGGCGCACTGGCCCATGCATTAAAAACTGAATTTACCGAAAAGGACCGGGAAACGCTTCAAGCTTTTATGAGCAGCCTGCCGGAAAAAAGCGATGAAGACTAGACCTGGCGCTCCTATTTCTGGGATAAGCCGCGTATAAGAGCAAGTTCAACCGTTCAAGCTCACTTACACCCGCAGCAAAATTCCCCTCGGTGAATTCACAGCGATCAACCTGCCGTAATGAGATTATCAGGGGATGCAGGCGAAAACCAGAAAATCGAGGTGAATATGAGCGAAAACGGATCAAAGACGATTGAACTGCCTTCCAGTTTAACGGTACGCGATCTGGCGTCCATTACAAAATCCAGCCCCATTCAGGTCATCAAAATCTTGATGGCCAATGGGGTTATGGCCAATATCAACCAGATGGTTGACTTTGATACGGCTGCCATTGTCGCCTCAGAGTTAGGCTTTGAAGCTAAAGCGGAAGTTTACGAAGAAGAAATCGAAACCGAAAGCGGCGAGATTCCGCTCTGGCGGCAACTGATTGCCCGTGAAGAGGTTTCTTCATTGAAAGACCGTCCGCCGGTTGTGACCATCCTTGGTCATGTCGATCATGGCAAAACCACCCTGCTGGATGCCATCCGCAATACCAATGTTGCTGGCGGCGAAGCCGGCGGCATTACCCAGCATATCGGCGCTTACCAGGTAGAGCACAAAGGCAAACTGATCACCTTCCTGGATACACCCGGCCATGCCGCGTTTACCGCCATGCGTTCCCGCGGCGCTCAAGGCGCGGATATTGTTATTCTGGTCGTTGCCGCTAATGATGGCGTCATGCCGCAGACCCGTGAAGCGATTGCGCATGCCAAAGCCGCGCATGTGCCCATCATTGTGGCCATGAACAAAGTGGACTTGCCGGATGCCAACCCGGATTACACAAAGAATCAACTGGCCGAAAATGGTCTTGTTCCCGATGAATGGGACGGCGACACCATGGTGGTGCCCGTTTCAGCCAAATTCCGTAAGGGCATTGATGACCTGTTAGAAGCTATCCTGCTGGTCACCGATTCAATCGATATCAAAGCCAACCCGAACGGCAAAACTTTCGGGACGGTGGTTGAGGCAAAAGTTGAGCGCGCTAAAGGTGTGGTTGCCACCCTGCTGGTTTATAACGGAACCCTCGAAACCGGCGATGTGGTCATGGCTTCAAATGCTTACGGGCATATCCGCGCAATGTTTGATTTCCGCGGGCGCAAAGTCCGCAAAGTCGGCCCCTCTACACCAGTGCAGATTATGGGTTTGAACGAAGTTCCGGATGCCGGTGATTTGTTCGTGGTTACCCCGAGCGAACGTGAAGCGCGTACCGTGATTGAAGAGCGCCGCTTGAACAAAGCTCAGCGAGCCGCCGCACAGCCTAAGGCTACGTTGGAAGAACTCTTCTCGCGCGTTCAGTCTGGCGAAGATCACGAGCTGCGTCTGATCGTCAAAGCGGATGTGCAAGGTTCATTGGAGCCTATCGTTTCCTCGCTGAATGAGTTGGGCAAAGGCGATATTAAGATTAATATTCTGCATGCCGAAACCGGCAATATCAGTGAAAGTGACGTGATGCTGGCCACCGCCTCGCGGGCTATTGTGGTTGGCTTCAATGTGCAGGCTGATGGCGCCGCCCGCCGTCTTTCGGAAACAGAAGGCGTTTCCATTCGTCTTTACAATATCATTTATCGTTTGACCGAAGACATTGAAAAAGCCATGAAGGGCTTGCTGGCTCCCGAAGTCAAAGAAACCGTCGTGGGCCGCGGACGCATTCAAGCCGTCTTCCGTATTTCTAAAGTCGGTGTGATTGCCGGCTGTAAAGTGACCAGCGGCGAGTTTCGCCGCAATGGCAAAGCACGCATTTATCGCAACGGTACCATGATTTACGAAGGTGAATTTTCATCACTCAAGCATGAAAAGGATGATGTTAAAGAAGTTCGTACTGGTTTCGAATGCGGCGCCGGTTTCCGCAATTTCAACGACTGCGAGGTCGGCGACGAGATTGAGTGCTATATTATTGAACGCGGGGCGTAATTAAAGTACAATGCCTTTTACGCCTGATTTATACTGTCCCGTCGGGCGATGGGACGGGAATTTACTGAGGTGAACGAATGCCTTCAAAATTAAGATTGCAACGCATCGGTGACCGCATCCGCCAGGAACTTTCCGAAATGCTGGTGATGGGCGAAATCCATGACCCGCGCCTGACCGGCGCAAATGTAACCGATGTCAAAGTTGACCGCGAACTGGCCTACGCAGAAGTTTATGTTTCTGCGGTGGAAGGCGCGGAGCGGGCTGAAGAAATCTTAGCCGGTATGGAATCGGCGCGAGGTTTCATCCGCAAGGCGCTGGCAGAACGCATAGAACTGCGTGTGTTTCCACGGCTGCGTTTTCATTGGGACCCCACCCCGGAACGCGCGGATCGCATCGAACGGATTTTAGCGACATTGCGCCCGTCCGATGAAGGGGAACAAGACTTACCGGTAGAAGCAGAAGATGAGGACGAGGAATAAATCAGCCATGCTGGATGTGACTGTACTGGATCCGATTAAAGCGCGCCTTAAACAGGCCGATCGCATTTTAATTGCATCACATATACGACCCGATGGCGATGCCATCGGGTCACTGATTGGAATTGGTCTGGCGCTGACCAACGGCGGTAAAAAAGTAACCATGGCGTTAACCGATCCGGTTCCGCCGAATTACCTTTTTCTGGAAGGCGCGCGCCAGATTAAACATAGCGTCGAAGGCGATTTCGATACTGTTATTGTCGTCGATTGCGCCGATCAACAGCGAACCGGCAGCATTCTCGGTGACCGCCCGGTCGATATCCAGTTTGATCATCATGTGACCAATCCGAAATTCGCCAAATTCAATTATGTGGATGGATTGGCTGTTGCCACTGCAGATATTTTGGCAAATACTCTTGAATATCTGGGTTTTGTCATCACGTCAGACGTCGCCAGTGCATTGATGTACGGAATCATCACCGATACAATCGGCTTTCGTACTTCCAATATGACCCCCGATTGCATGCGCACCGCCGCTACGCTGATGGAAAGAGGCGCAAATTTACCCGACCTGTACTACAAAGGCGTTGTTGAAAAGTCATTCAGCGCTGCCCGCTATTGGGGTATGGGCCTTAACACCTTACAAAAAAGCGGCAGAATAATTTGGGCAGTCCTAACCCAGGCAGATCGAAAAACTGTGGGTTATAATGGCAATGATGATGCTGATTTAACGCATTTGTTGTCCAGCATCAGCGAAAGTGATATTGCAGTGCTTTTTATTGAACAAAAAGTAAATCGGGTAAAGGTAAGCTGGCGAGCACAACCCGGTCTGGATGTTTCTCATATTGCGATGCAATTTGGCGGAGGTGGTCATAAGGCCGCTGCTGGCGCAGATATTGAAGGGACACTGGAAGAGGTAAAGGAAAAAGTATTATCCGCCACAGAAACTTACCTTAAAAGTGTCTATCCTGCTTAATCACCTTTTATCGATGGTTAGAGTACGGAAAATAGTTTATGGGGATATCGGAAATGAATGATGATATTGACCTGAATAACGCGATTTCGGGGGCTTTGGTCGTTGACAAGCCAGTCGGGTTAACCTCTCACGATGTGGTGCAAATCATCCGCCGCGGGACCAATATCCGCCGAGCCGGGCATACCGGCACACTGGACCCACGCGCTTCTGGCGTATTGGTCGTTCTTTTAGGTCCGGCCGTGCGGCTAAGTGAATATGTTTCCGCCTCAGACAAACGGTACCAGGCTGTTATTCAATTAGGGACAACAACCGATACCTATGACGCGGATGGGCAAATACTGACCACCAATCCGGTTAATATTTCTGAAATGCAGTTCGATACGGCCCTGCAAGAATTTACCGGTGAAATCGAGCAAGTGCCCCCGCCCTATTCGGCCGTCAAGGTCAAAGGCCGCAAAGCCTATGAAATGGCGCGCAACGGGGAAGAAGTTGATTTGCAGCCGCGAAAGATAACGGTGTACAGCCTGGAACTGTTAGAATGGGCTCCGCCCGAAGCCGTGGTTGATGTGTATTGCTCTTCAGGCACTTATATCCGCTCTCTGGCGAATGACCTTGGAAAGAAATTAGGCTGCGGAGCGCACCTGGTCGGTTTGCGCCGCACCAAGAGCGGCCGTTTCACGCTGCGAGACGCCGTACCGCTGCGCAAACTGCGCGAGACCTTCGAAAATAACACCTGGCATCAATATCTGATCCCGGCCGCCGAAGCCCTTTCCGATTGGCCATCCATTGAGTTGACCGATCAGCAAGTCGATAGCATCCGGCACGGGCACCGCATCCCAGCCGAAGCTGGCATCGGGAAAATGGCGCGCGGTATCAGCCTGCAAGGGGAATTAGTTGCTCTGCTTGAATTTGACCCGGCCGCCTCAGAATGGCAGCCCAAAAAGGTCTTTTTCTCATAAATTTTCTAGTAGATTGGTAATCGATCCTTCATGCAACATTTCCAAAAACTTGACGATGTCTTTCTGGAACCTCACCGGATCGCCATCGGCGTCTATGATGGCGTACATCGCGGTCACCAGGTAATTATTAATCAAATGGTCGCCGAGGCACATGCCGCTGGCGAAAAATGTGCCGTGGTAACTTTTTTCCCTAACCCGGCGGTTTTATTTGGCCGGGCAGAAAAAGGGAATTACATCACTTCTCCGGCTGAACGCGCTGACCTGTTAGGCGCTTTGGGCGTAGATACGGTGGTTACCCTGCCCTTTACCCTTGAACTGGCGCAGCTTTCAGCGTTGGATTTCATGCAGTTGATGAAAACGCATCTGCAAATCACCCATCTTTACGCCGGGGATGATTTTGCCCTCGGGCGCGGCAGAGAAGGCAATATTTCCAAACTGAAAGAAATCGGCCAGGGTTTGCATTTTGGCGTCAGTGTCATCAGCGCCGTCCAGGGTGAAGGTGAACGGATTTCTTCCAGCCGCATACGCAGCTTGATTCAAGCCGGTAAAGTCCGCCTGGCCGGGCAACTGCTTGGCCGGTATTATCGCGTATCCGGGCCGGTAGTCCACGGGCAAGGCCGCGGCGCTGGGATGGGTTTTGCCACCGCCAATATTGATTATTGGAGCGAGCGCGTCATGCCGGCTTTTGGAATTTACGCGACCTGGTTATGGGTAAATGGCGTCCGCCAGGATTCGGTTTCAAATTTAGGCGTTCGTCCAACCGTGGATGCAGTTCCCAGCCGGGTGCATCTGGAAGCCCACGCGCTCGATAAGGCTGAGGACTTGTATGGCGCTTCCGTTGAATTAGAATTCGTGGAATACCTGCGGACAGAAATGCGTTTCGAAAGCGTTGATGAATTGATTGCCCAGGTCAACCGCGATAAACAAACTGCCCGGGAGGTATTACAGGATGCCCCAGACACGCCAGGTTTACCTGCTTGATCCGAAGGATTTGTCGCCAGAAACCATCGCGGTTACCTTCGCCAAAACCTCCCGTTCTCCGCAGCGATTCTGTGAAATCGCCGCGGAATTGAGTGACGAGAAAAGCGCTGAATTCAACGAAAAGTGGGTCGTCGGATACGGTCACGCCTCTGTGGCTGAACATGCCGTACTGCACCTTGCAGTAGAAAATATCTCTCGTCTGGCCGTCGAGGCGCTTGAATCATGCCGCCTGGCCTCTTACACCGAAAAATCCACACGTTACCAGAAATGGTCCACAGATGCCTTCTACACGCCTGAAAATCTCACTGAGCCGGGTTTAAAGGCAGATTATCAGAGTGTCGTCAAAGCTTTATTCACGGCATACCAGGAAGCCCTGCCGGCGGTAAAGGCAGTGGTAGAAAACGAATACCCCCAGCAAGACCATGAAAGCGCCTCGGCCTGGGAAAGGCGGAT
>MTLE01009045.1_pt1 | contig 12350 bp, 8 predicted proteins | sample 1982461 | NCBI WGS metagenome assembly MTLE01 (sample SAMN05712605, study PRJNA340218) | biofilm metagenome | isolation source: sample SPL anode biofilm adapted to -200 mV | place: USA | collected 2012-02-03
AGCAGATTCGTCAGCTGGCCGGTATGCGCGGACTGATGTCGGATCCGTCCGGCCGGATCATTGACTTGCCAATTAAGGCGAACTTCCGTGAAGGGCTGACGGTTCTCGAATACTTCATTTCCACGCACGGCGCCCGCAAAGGTCTGGCCGATACCGCTCTGCGTACCGCAGATGCCGGTTACCTGACCCGCCGTCTGGTCGATGTAGCCCAGGATATGATCGTCAACGAAGAAGATTGCGGTACGGAAGATGGTATCTGGATCCGCAAAGTGGATGATGTCGCCGGGCAGTCGATGGCGTCGCGTCTGTACGGCCGCCTGGTTTGCCAGCGTGTTATCGACCCGCAAACCGGTGAAGTTGTGGCCGAACGCGATGAAATGCTTGACCACGAGAAGATCCGCAAGCTGATGTCCTTCAAGATCGATGAGGTCAAGGTACGCTCCCCAATGACCTGCGAACTGATCCACGGCGTCTGCGCCAAGTGCTATGGTATGGACCTCGGCCGCGGCAAGATGGTGGTATTAGGTGCGGCCGTTGGAACGGTTGCGGCGCAATCCATTGGCGAGCCAGGCACGCAGTTGACCTTGCGTACATTCCATACGGGCGGTGTTGCGGCTGGCGGCGATATTACGACTGGTCTTCCGCGTGTGGAAGAGCTGTTTGAATCGCGCCGAACGCCGAAAGGTGAAGCGGTCATTTCTCGGATTGCCGGTCTGGCGAAGATCATTCAATCCGATCGCTACAGTGACCAGCGCATCGTGCGGGTTGAGCAGAGCGAAATGATCAGCGATGAGTACGATGTGCCCGAGGAATGGGAAATTACCGCCAAAGACGAAGCAACTGTTTCGTTAGGCGACCCGGTAGCTACTCTGAACGATGCAGCAATCACTGCTCAGCACACGGGCCGTGTACGTGTGGAAGGCCGCAAAGTCATCGTTTCTTATGAGCTGCACGAATCGGAAGAATACGAAATTCCGACCACCGCGCGCATCCTGATCAAAGATTCAGAGCATGTGGAAGCCGGTCAGCCGCTGACGGAAGGTTCGCTGAACCCGCATATCGTTCTGAAACTCAAGGGCCGCGACGCCTGCATGATGTACCTGCTTTCTGAAATTCAGAAGGTGTATCGTGCTCAGGGCCAGAATATTAACGACAAGCATTTCGAGGTGATCATCCGCAAGATGCTGGGCCGTGTGCAGATTTCTCGCCCGGGCGATTCACCATACTTGCCGATGGACCTGGTAGACCGGCTGGAAGTCCGCCGTGTCAATGAACAGCTGATCGCCGAAGGCAAGCAGCCGGCGCGTTTCAATGAGCTGCTTCAAGGCGTGACCAAGGCTTCGTTGAGTACAGACTCGTACCTCTCGGCCGCCTCCTTCCAGCACACCATCAAAGTGCTGGCTGGCGCTGCGATTGCCGGCAATGAGGACCCGCTGTATGGCCTGAAGGAAAACGTCATTATCGGTAAGCTCATCCCGGCCGGAACCGGTTTTGAGCATGGCCGTTTCGTTGGGTCGGATGTCAGCACGGAAGAACGCCGTATTTCCGTGGTCAACATCACCAGCGCTGATTGAGTCACAAACGAATCAAGAACAAAAGCCGCGGAGTGCTCCGCGGCTTTTTTGTCGATGTAGAAGATATTTTCTAGAATGAAAACATTTTCTACAAAACATGATAAACTATGCACGATCAAATATTCTATACCGGAGCGGCGGTTGAATCTGAATGGTGAGTTGTTCCTTTATCGATTGCCAAACCATGCCCCGGTATCGTCAAGTGATTAAGTACAACTCATACCTATTGAGGAGCGCGTTATGGAAATAGGCCTGGTTCGACGGGTTGATATCGACAGCGAAATGCAGCAATCTTACCTGGATTATGCGATGAGCGTAATCGTTTCGCGGGCGCTGCCGGATGCTCGGGATGGATTGAAACCCGTTCAGCGCCGAATTTTATTCGGAATGTACGATATGGGGCTGCGGGCAGATACCCCTTTTAAAAAGTCTGCGCGCATTGTCGGCGAAGTCTTAGGAAAATACCATCCGCATGGCGATCAATCGGTTTACGACGCTATGTCGCGTCTTGCGCAGGATTTTTCCATGCGCTATCTGCTGGTGGATGGCCAGGGTAATTTCGGTTCCGTTGACGGGGATCCGCCGGCGGCCATGCGCTACACCGAAGCGCGCTTAACGAAACTATCGCTTGAGCTGCTCAACCAGATAGAACGCGACACTATTGATTTCACGCGCAATTTTGATGATTCCCTGAATGAACCAGTGGTTCTGCCGGCCGCTTTCCCCAATTTACTGGTCAATGGCGCCTCGGGCATTGCCGTGGGAATGGCGACCAGCATTCCGCCGCATAATTTGGGTGAGGTGGTTGATGCGCTTAAATTTATGCTGGCCCGCTGGGACCGGCAGGAAGATATCGCTGTTGATGATTTGATGAAATTCATCAAAGGCCCAGACTTCCCGACCGGCGGCATTATTTTGCAGGAGAATGGCACGGAAGACCTGCTCAGCGCGTACGCAACCGGGCGCGGCAAAGTAACCGTCCGCGGCCGGGTTCAGCTTGAAGATATGGGTCGCGGCAAAAGCCGAATTCTGATCACCGAACTACCGTTCCAAATCAATAAGTCTTCGCTGATTGAGCGCATTGCTGAACTGGCGCGCGAAGGCGATTTGGAGGGCATCAGTGATTTGCGAGACGAATCTGATCGCCAGGGGATGCGTATTGTCATCGAACTGAATAAGGTCGCCGAGACGGAAAAGGTGCTGCGCGAACTGTACAAGCGTACGCCGCTTCAGTCCACCTTCCGGATCAATTTGCTGGCTCTGGTGGATGGCGAACCGCGCTTGCTGGCCTTAAAACCGGCGCTGCGTGTCTTTCTGGAGCACCGAATATCGGTTGTTCGCCGCCGTACGGAATTTGATCTGGCCAAAGCGAAAGCGCGCGCCCATATCTTGGAAGGCTTGCGGGTTGCGCTGAAGAACCTGGATGAAATAATTAATCTGATTCGCAAGGCAGCAGATGTGGATGACGCCCGCGCGAAATTAATAAAGCGCTATTCATTAAGCGAATTGCAGGCGAATGCGATTTTGGAAATGCAGCTGCGCCGCCTGGCCGCGTTGGAACGCAAGAAAATCGAACAGGAATACAAAGACATCCTGGCATTGATTAAGACCTACGAAGATCTGCTTGCCTCGCCGATCAAACTGCGCGAAGAAGTCAGCCGCGAGTTGGATGATATCAAGCTTGCTTATAACGACCGGCGGAAAACCCAAATCGTTGCTTTAAAAGAGGGTGAGGTTGTCAAGGATATTTTGACTACCAACGACCTTGAACCTCAGCAAACCGTGTGGGTCGGGCTGACGAATGAAGGCTTGATTGGCAGGACACACAATGAATCCTTAAGCAAACCCGCGCGGTCAGAAGCCCTGGCGGCTGTTCTGGAAAGCAACACGCATGAGACGCTCTATCTGATTACCCCTGATGGGCGCGGCGCGTCTTTGTCGGTGCAATCGTTGCCGGAAGTCGAAAAATTCAGCCAGGGTGTGCATTCACATCGGGTGTCACCGCTGGCGGATGATGAAAAAGTTGCGGTGATGGTTGCCGTCCCAGCGCAGCGGGATGAAGAAAATCCGCAATACCTGGTAACGGTTTCGCGGAATGGGATGGTAAAAAAGACCAGCACTGCTGAGTTACCGGGTCTTTCTGCGCAGGTGTTTACTGCGGTGAAAGTAAACGCAGAAGACGAAATCGGCTGGGCGTTCCTCACCAACGGCAGTAACGAAATTGTGCTTACTACCCGCATGGGAATGGTCATCCGGTTTTCGGAAGACAGTGTTCGTCCGATGGGGCTGGCTGCCGCCGGAGTCAATGGCATCAAATTGGCTGAAGCGGATGAGGTGGCAGGAGCATTCTGTTATCAGCCCAATAACGAGTTATTGTTAGTAAGCGCTTTAGGGGTTGGCTGGCATATGCCTTCAGCGCAATTGGTGCTGCAAGGCCGTTACGGCCAGGGGACGATTGCTTGCCGGCCGGCGAAAGGTGATGAAGTATCTGGCATCCTGTACGGCCCGCCAAAATCAAGCGGTGTGGCCTTGCTTTCATCAGGCCGGACACTGGCGATTGCGTTGGATAACCTTCCATTGGGTAAACGGGCCGCTGCCGGTAAATCCATTTTGACATTAAAGTCGAATGAACAGGTTGATCAGGTGGTTGGGTTTATCGGCAGTTCGGGCAAGCCTGAGCGGAGCAGTGAAACACCCAAACCGCGAGCGAAGAAAACCGCGGCGGTCGTACAGCCGTCCTTATTAGATCCAATCGAGAAGCAGCCGGCTGCGAGATCGAAGAAGACAAGTCCGCCGCAAGCTGCTGAGAAAAAATCCGCAGCCCAAACGGGCGCAAAGGCAGCGGCTGATCAAAAGCCCGCTGCAAAGGCATCACGCGGGGCTGCTCCGGCCTCAACCACCGGAAATAAGCGCGCCGAATCCAAGCCGCCCGTCCAGCCAAAGCCATCGCCTTCCGGTCCATCTTCCAGGAAAAGAAAATCGGATCAGGAGTAATTCCCTGTACATAATTGTCAGATAATAAAAAAAAGCGGCAGTTGATTAATCAGCTGCCGCTTTTCAGTCAGGGTTAATTTAGGATGCCGCAGCCGAGACGGTAAAAGAAGAATAATGGTAAGCGATTTTTCCGTCCATGATTCCAAAGGTGTCATTGCCATTGTTTACCTGTCCGCGGCTGGACTGCGCCGTCCAATTCAGGTGACGGGAACTGCCGGTTCCAGATGATCCCATCAGCGTAAATTGGGCGTTTGGCAGGGTCGAAGTGAAAATCTCCTGATACCAGTTGCGAATCGCATCAGCGCCTTTGATAGCCCGGGCATAGGTGATATGCACCGCGTCAGGGTGGTAGAGGCCGGTTACGCGGGCGGCATCCCGGCTATTGAGGGCAGCAATGAACTGCTCGGTCAAATCACCGCTGACGACGGGCGCTTCCCAATTGTAGCCAGCGATTGTATCCCAGATTTTCGGAAGATACGCGCGGCATTCATCCCACGAGAAAAAGTTTGCTCCGGCGCAGCCATATTTCTTTGCCGCGTCCAGGAATTCCACTGTATCCTCAAGGGTAGGCGCCCAACCGCCAACCTTATAGCCAGGCCCGGTTGGAAAAACAGGGCGGTACGGGGTTAAGGCCTTGAATTCACGCATAACGCGCTGCATCTGAGCATCCGGATTATGCGCTTTTTCCCAATAAACCTGGGGCATATTGATATCGACGTATTCCAGAAAAGCTTTCCAGGGGAACTGCGGATGGTACGAAGGAAAACGGTAGGAACTTAATGCCAGCGGAAGATTTGGAAAAGCACTGCGAATTTTGCTGGCGTAAGTTTTGGCGGCGGCTGCTTTTCCAGATTCTTTGTACTCTTGTTCGGCGTCGATGACGAAACCATCTAAATCAAATTGCCGGATGCGTTGAATGGCGATATTCGCTTCGGAATTTGGGCCGGCGCCGTAGGTGTATTGCCAGCCCCAGACAGCAAGACCTTGCTGGCGCAGGGCGCTGACTACATCGGGGACGCGATCGAATTTGGTTTGAGGATCGATATTATAAGCATATGCGCCATCCGCGATTTTGATCATTACATGCGTATAGCCAGAGGATTTAGCGGCTTTCGCGATCGCTTGCGGATCGCCGCCTTCACAATCGCGAATCTTCCAAATCCAAAACCCTTTACCCATTAACGCCATTGCTCATGCTCCTTCATCAATCTGCCGGCTGCAAAGTGCCTTCCAGACCTAGTTCTGGCGCAATTTTGCGCATAGCCACGATAACGTTGTCCACGTGACTCCATAATTCAACGCCATATTCTTCTGCGCCAGCCTGGATTTCTTCGCGATTCGCCCCGGCAGCGAAAGCGCGATCTTTCCATTTCTTTTTTACTGATGCGGCCTTGAGGTCGTAAAGCGATTTTGAAGGCCGTACCAGGGCCACTGCGGTAATCAATCCGGTTACTTCGTCGCAGGCGTACAAAGCTTTTTCCAGCCGTGATTCCCGCGGCACGCCGGTTTCGTAGCCGTGACTTAAAATTGCACGGACGATTTCCTCGTCAATGCCTTTCTCGCGTAAAAGCGGCGCACCTTTTAACGGATGTTCTTCCAGTGTCGGGTGAATTTCCCAATCAAAATCATGCAGCAGACCCGTCAGACCCCAGCGCTCAACGTCCGCGCCTTCTTTTTCCGCGTAAAAACGCATGGCGGCTTCCACCGATAGCATGTGTTTGACCAGACTATCACTTTTGACATATTCTTTGACAAAAATTAATGCTTCGTCGCGGTTCATCATGGCGCCAGAACCCTTTCTGTGTTGGAGATGGAATGAGCGGTGTTCGGAAAAATCGGTTCCGGGTCACCTAATACCGGCAACGGCCGGGTGAGATAGACATCAATAAACGCCTGAGAGGTGGCAGCGACTTCACGGATCTGCCAGAATTCCATCGAACGGCGGCTGTAGGTTCGTAAATCCGCAGAAACGCCGCTGCTTTGAATGCCGAAGGCGCTGCAGGTGAAGAGTGCGCGGGGCAGATGGAAATTTTGGGTAACCAGAATTGCCTGTTCAACGCCGAAGATATGCCGCGCCCGATAGCAGGTGTCATAGGTACGTCGTCCGGCATAATCGAGGATGATATCCTCTTCTGGAACGCCTAAACCAATGGCGTAATCTCGCATTGCGCCTGGTTCGTTGTAATCCAATGTCCGGTTATCACCACTCATCAGTAATTTTTCTACTTTACCTGCAAAATAGAGGTCCGCAGCCGTTTGAACCCGGTCACGTAAAACGGGGGTCGGTTCACCACTGCGGGTTAATCCAGCACCGAAAACAATTGCGACCGGTGCAGGTTCGACGCTATCCACCGAACGAATCAGGGATTGCGAATACACACCCGCAACCAACGTCGGCAGAATCAAGAACAGGGATGCGCCGATAGCCAGCGGGGGAAGAATTCGAGTTATGGGTCGTAATTTTTTCATAACCGGATTCTACCATGCCCAAAAATACACATCACCGGTTATGTTGCAATAACCACGCCAATTGATATCCTGTCAATTACCGCCCGATCCATTGCGAAACATCCGTCCCGCTCAGGTCGATGGCATTGCGCAGGGCATCATAAATTGAATCATCAACAACCCGCAGGTCTTGAACCTCGTATTGGTCAAGGGCAGCGGACAAAGTGGTTTTCGCATTGGCTGATTTGATCCATGCCAGAAAGGCGTCGTTAAATTGCTGCCGGGTTTCTTCTGGCAGGGCAGTGCTGTATGTCAGATTCATATTGGGAATTTCCGCTGGCGATTGCCAGATCACCATCACCCGTCCGCTGGCGTCAGGCAGATCGTTGGTTACTGCTGAAGAGGTGCGCGGGTCGCCGGAGGTTGAAAAGGTCACGCCAAAATCACAAATGCCCTTGATATATAAAGCGCGGACTACCGCTGTGTGGCTTTGCAAAATTGCGCCGGGCAACGGATAAATTTGGTTTTCTTCAAGGATTCCAGCCGGCAGGATATATCCAGAACTGGAACCCAGGTCTACCCAACAGGGTCGTTTGCCATCCAATTGCATCAAGGCGTCTGCCGCTGATGCGCTGGCGGAATTAGAGGCAGCGTCAAAGTAGGAGACAAATCCGCTTTCGGCATTTGCTAAGAATTGAACGCCATAAAAGTAAACGCCGAAATGGTTGGTGAGTAATCCAACTTCACCCTTGTTCTGTTCGTGCAGATAAATGTAGGTGAGCGGGTTAAACCAGGCCAGATGAACATCTCCATCCACAAAGGCCTGATAAAGGTCCTGACTGGTGGAATAATCTTTTTCGACGACGCTGAATCCGGAGGCGGCAGCAATATCGGCAGCGATATTTTGCCTGGCGGCAGAATTTGCTCCTTGCGGATCCAGACTGGCGTCAAAGCCGATGATGTATGGGTTAGCGCTGCTGCCCAGGGGGGCAGGGGTTGGCGAGACGGTGGCTGTCGGAGTCTGGGTGATCTCCGGTTCAGTGGTTTCTGTATTTATTGAAAACTGGCAGGCTGAAAGGCTTATTCCAAGAACGATCAACCAGCTGGTTATTTGTAAAATTCTATTCTGCATTCGATTTGGCATAAAGTATCGTCGTGGAACGGATTTGGATTCTCTATCCCTATTATACCTATTCCGATGGCGGTTATGATTTTGCAAATGATTGAATAAAACGCGGATACTCGGAAAGCAGCCTGTATTCTTCTAGTGCGCTGCCTATCGTTTGTTTAGTTAACAGCCTGGAAGCATGTGTCAAATACTTCTGAATTAGGCCTATGCTTTTCCTGGCTGAATCTTAAAAAATGATGAAATAACCCATTTTGTCGCATTAATACCCCGCTTAATAGTTGAAATTGTGTATTATTAGGAATATAATTAATTTAATCAATAAAGTCTTGATTAACGCATTAAAAAATAAAGTTAACTCAGTTGACAATGGTAGTGTAAGTGCAAACTCGATCTCATCTTTTCTTGAGGTGAAATTGCCTTTGAACGCCAAGAATCTCCCGTTTGCCGGGGTGAATGTCAAGAATCTGAACAAACACTCCGCTTTAGATTTAATTGGCTTGTCGCGAGTAGGAATTTCCAGGGTGGAAATATCGCGTGAATTAGGGCTAACCCGTGCGGGCGTCAGCGCTATTGTCAATGATCTAATTAAAAGCGGCCTGGTGCGTGAAACGAAGCCATTAAATGGCAGCGCTCACGGCCCTGTCGGGCTGGAAATTAATCCAGAGCGGGGTTATGTCCTGGGTATTGATTTTGGCGCAAGTCACTATTCATTAATCCTCTCGGATTTTCAGGCGCATGTTTTGGCGGAATTGCACGAAAGCATTGACATTACCCTGGGTGCACAAAATTGTCTCCAGCTTGTTGATGGTCGAATTCATAGCTGGCTTAGTGAAAAAGGATTTGATGCCGGCAAGATTTCTGCAATTGGCATGGGCGTGCCAGGCCCGATAGTGACAGAAGCAGGCGCGGTCAGCGGGCCGCCGATTATGCCGGGCTGGGACAAATTTCCCATCCGAAAATGGATGGAAGATGCCTGGCAAACGCAAGTCAGCTTAAGCAATGATGCTGAATTAGGCGCTCTAGGTGAATGGGCATACGGAGTTGGCCGCGGTGAGAAAAACCTGGCTTACATAAAAGTGGGCACAGGAATTGGTGTAGGGCTATTAATTGACGGAAGAATTTACCGCGGGGCCACGGGCTGCGCCGGTGAAATTGGCCATCACACGCTGGATATTAATGGCCCCTTATGCACCTGTGGAAACCACGGCTGCCTGGAAGCTTTTGCAGGCGGCCGGGCAATTGCGCAGCAGGCTACGCTGGCGATTGCCAGCGGCCGGCGGACTGTGCTGGCTGAAATCAAGGACGGGCAGCCGGTTACGGCTGCGGACGTGTTAGCGGCCAGCCGGCGCGGTGATTTACTTTCGCAGCAAATTATTCGAGACGCCGGATACCGGCTGGGTACGGCTATCGCCAGCCTGGTTAACCTTTTTAATCCATCTATGATCGTTATTGGCGGCGGGGTTTCACAAATGGGCGATCTCTTGCTCGAACCCATTCGCCAGGAAGTACGCAAGCGCAGCTTGAAAGCAGCCTCGCAATCACTGAAAATCTCGTCCGCGTTATTGGGAAGGCGATCTTCAGCGATGGGCGGCGTAGCTCAGGCGATTTCACTCAGTATTCATCGTATTGCTGAAGAAACGCGCAATTGAAGGGAGGTGATGTAACCAGGCATAAGCGTGACTATTTGCTTCTCGATTTCTATCGTTCGATGTGCGTTTTCTTATGCACAATGAAAACACTATCAGGAGGAAAGAATGTATAAAAAGGTTTTGCCCTTGATCAGCATTTTGCTGATTGCCGTTTTCGTTTTAGCTGCTTGCCAGCCGGCCGCTACCCCCACTGCCGCTCCGGCAGAAGATACCGGCACAGGTGAAATGGCTTTCCCAACCGATCCGATCACCATCACCTTATGGACCAAGGAAGGCGAGACGGATGGCGCGCTGCAATATGTACAGGCTTTGACTGCCGCGTACACTGAGCAGCATTCCAATGTGACCTTTGAAGTCGTCAACAAAGAGGTCGAAACCCTGCGTGAAGATTTCCAGACTTCCAGCCTGGCCGGCGCTGCGCCTGACCTGCTGTGGACTGTTTCTGATCACTTAGGCCCATTCACTGCGGCGGATTTGATCCAGCCGGTAGCTGATAAATTCGACCTGAGCCAGTTTGTGCAGAGCGCGACCGATGCGGTCACCTCGCCGGATGGCCAGGTGTGGGGTGTGCCCATTTCGAACGGCAACCATGTCATGCTGATCTACAATAAATCTTTGCTCCCTGAACCGCCCAAGAATACGGACGAGTTGATTTCTATGGGCAAGGATTTCATGTCTTCGCATCCGGATGAGTATGCTTTAGTTTACAACCAGACTGAGCCTTTCTTCATGATTGCCTGGTTGGGCGGCTATGGCGGCAAGGTCTTCGCTGATGACGGCGTGACCCCGACTCTGGATACCCCTGAAATGGTGAAGGCCCTCCAATTCCTGCACGACATCAAGTATGTTGATGGTCTGGTACCGGCCGAATCGGATTATGACGGCGCTGATAGCCTCTTCAAAGAAGGCAAAGCGGCTATGATCATCAATGGTGACTGGTCCTTGGGCGCCTATAAGGAAGCTTTGGGCGACAACCTGGGTGTAGCCCCCATCCCGATGGTTTCCGAAACCGGTAAATATCCCGCCCCGTACACCTCGGGTGTCTTCTTCATGCTGCCGAAAGATCTCTCCGGCGATAAATTGACTGTGGTTAAAGACTTCATCAATTTTGTCACCAGCAAAGATCAGCAGATCGATATGGTTAAGAAACTGTCCCGTCTGCCGGCCAATAAAGAAGCTCTGAATGATGCGGTCATCACGAATGATCCCATTCTTTCCGGCTCTGCCCTGCAGATGTCGTACGGCACCCCAATGCCGACGGTAGTCGAAATGCGCTGTGTCTGGGATTCGCTCAAACCCGAAATGCAAGCTGTGTTCGCTGACACAGAATCTGCTCAGGATGCAGCCACCAAGGCGCAATCCGCGGCAACCACCTGCATTTCTCAGCTTGAGTAAGCTGCACAATTGAATATCGGATCGGTCAGGCTATTTAGCCTGACCGATCTTGGATCTTTTGTGGCCGCAAATGGAGGAGAGCAATGATTACTTCGGACGTTATTACGCGGAGCCTGACGGAAGTAGGGTCAACCGTTCTATATATCTTGATCGGAACGGTTATTCTGGAGGCGCTGCTGTATCTGATTTTGGTCAGATTACTAAAATATAAATATGCGCTTCCTTTCATGCTGGTGGCCCCGGCGGCTGTCGGTTTGATTGCGCTGGTGGTTTATCCGTTGTTATGGGAATTTCGCATTTCGCTCACCAACATGAGTTTGAAAACTTTTCGCAACCCATCCTTCAACGGATTTATTAATTATGTAAAAGTATTCACCGAACCGGTGCTAAAACAGCGCTTTTTCTTCCCGCTGCTCGGACAAACCTTGTTGTGGACAATTGTGAATGTTTTCTTCCATGTCGCCGGCGGGTTAGGTCTGGCCTTATTGCTTAATCGCAAAATGAAGGGCAAAGGGATTTACCGGACGATCTTGATTCTCCCCTGGGCTATTCCGCAGGTTATTGCCGTTTTGGCCTGGCGCGGTGAATTCAACTTCTCGTACGGTTATTTCAATGTGATTTTGACATCGATTGGCCTTCAGCCGGTGCAATGGCTGACAGAACCAATTCCAAATTTCATCGCCATGTGTCTGACCAACATCTGGCTGGGTATTCCGTTTATGATGGTCATATTATTGGGTGGTCTGCAAAGCATTAACAGCGAATATTACGAAGCCGCAGAAATGGATGGCGCAAATTCATTCCAAATGTTCACCAATATTACTCTGCCGCTTCTTCAGCCGGTCATTACGCCATCCGTTCTTCTGGGCACTTTCTGGACTTTCAACAACTTCAATGTGCCCTTCTTTATCAATCAGAATGAGCTGGAAACGTCCGATATTCTTGTGACTGCGCTGTTCCGGTCGGCGTTTCAGTACAGCCGTTATGGCTTCTCCGCGGCGTTTGCCTTCGTGATTTTTGCTCTGCTGCTGTTATATGCGGTCTTCTATTTGAAATACACCGGCAGCCTGAAAGGAACGAATTAATCATGAGCGCTCAAACAACTTCTGCTCCTCTGACAGACAGCCCCGTTAAGCGCCGAAAAAAATCATTTTTTTACGG
>MTLE01005579.1_pt2 | contig 12347 bp, 12 predicted proteins | sample 1982461 | NCBI WGS metagenome assembly MTLE01 (sample SAMN05712605, study PRJNA340218) | biofilm metagenome | isolation source: sample SPL anode biofilm adapted to -200 mV | place: USA | collected 2012-02-03
CCGGCTTTAACACCTTCAGCAAGACCTTCAAGTTTAACAGGAAGTTCTACTACTACAGGCTTGGTTTCTGTTACCTGTAAAAAGTCAATGTGCAGTACTTTATCTGTTACAGGGTGAAATTGTAAAGCTTTCATGATAGCTTTTGTTTTTTTGCCATCGATATCAAGGTTTACAACAAAAACCTCAGGTGAATAAATTAATTTGCGAATGTCGCTTGTAGTTGTTGAAAAATGAACGTTTTCAGCTCCTCCATACAACACGCATGGTACGTTTTCGGCTACTCTTTCAGCTTTTGTGGCTTTTTTGCCCAGTTCTGCTCTTACAGTTCCTTTTAAATCAAATGTTTTCATTTGTAAATTTTATTGTGTTACTCAAAATTTAAGCGTTTTATTTTTAAGTGATTAGTCGCTTAATTTCCCATCACACTTTCTTTTTCAAAAAAGTGGTGCAAAGATAGCTATATTTTTATAATTATACAATATGCGTTCTGCATTTATTATCTGTACAATATTCACTGTTTTTTCCAGATTTAGTTGTTTTTGCCGGTATCTTTTTTTTACTTTTGCAGTCGATTTATAACGCATACCACAATGAATAAGAATATTAACAGAATGACGCCTTTTATTGTAATGGATGTGCTCGAACGGGCCAATCAGTTACAAAGCGAAGGAGTTGATGTAATTCACCTTGAAGTAGGTGAACCTGATTTTGATACGCCTGAATGTATTTCTGAGGCTGCCATTGAAGCTCAAAAATCAGGTATTTCTCATTACACACATTCGTTGGGTGATCCGCAGCTGCGGCAAACTATCAGTGGGTTTTATGCATCAGAGTATAATGTTACGGTTGATCCTGACTGTATTTTGGTTACTTCCGGTTCTTCACCGGCTATTTTGATGGCTTTAATGTTGTTGTGCGAAAAAGATGATGAAGTTATCATGTCAAATCCGGGGTATCCGTGTTATAAGAATTTTGCGTTAGCCTGTAATGCCGAGCCTGTAATGGTGTCTTTACGTGCAGAAAACGATTTTCAGTTTGATGTGAATGAGGTAAAGAAAAAAATTACAAACAGAACCAAAGCCATTTTTGTAAATTCACCAATGAATCCAACCGGAACGCTGGTAGATGATTCGGTTTTCGAAGAACTTATTAAACTTAATATTCCCCTAATTTCGGATGAAATTTATCATGGGTTGGTTTATGATGGGAAAGCAAGATCAATTCTGGAATTTACCGATAAAACAATTGTGGTAAGCGGGTTTTCGAAACGATTTGCCATGACCGGACTTCGTTTAGGGTATATGATTGCTCCGAAAGAATATATGCGATCGTTACAGATTTTACAACAGAATCTTTTTATTTGTGCACCAAGCACAGCTCAAAAAGCCGGAATTTCAGCTTTATTAAATGCCGGGAAAGATGTTGATTCTATGCGGGAAGTTTATAACGAAAGGAGAATATATCTTGTTGAAAGGTTGAGGAAAATGGGTTTTGTGATTTATACCGAACCTAAAGGAGCATTCTATGTTTTTTGCGATGCGCGGAAATTTACAAACGATTCTTATCGCTTTGCATTTGATGTACTGGAAAAAGCGCATGTAGGTATAACTCCAGGTGTTGATTTTGGTACCGATGGAGAAGGATTTGTGCGTTTCTCCTATGCTAATTCCATCGAAAACATAAGAATTGCCATGGACAGACTGGAAACTTATTTATATAACTTGAGTCAACATGCAGATTAATTGAGCTTTATAAACAAGATTGACAGCACCACTATTTATAATATTTTTATAGTTACAGTTAGTTATTCAAAAAAAAGTATTATATTTGCGGGCTCAAAAAAGCATACAGAAATTTATTCACATTTTAAAATTAGGGAGGAAACAAACAATAGCTAAACAATTAACCATCAGACCTCAAAGAGGTAAGGAGAAAGAGCAACCCAATCGTATTAACGAAAAAATCAGAGGGTTAAAAGAAGTTCGTTTGGTCGGCGACAATGTAGAACAAGGTATATATCCTTTTGATGAAGCTATGCGTATTGCAGACCAACTTGAATTAGATTTGGTGGAAATATCGCCAAATGCTGTTCCGCCGGTTTGTAAAGTTGTTGATTATCAGAAGTTTTTGTACCAACAAAAAAAACGTGAGAAAGAAGCTAAGGCAAAAACGGCAAAAGTAGTATTAAAAGAAATTCGTTTTGGACCTCAGACAGATGAGCATGATTATAATTTTAAATTAAAACATGCACAGGGATTTTTGAAAGAAGGTTGCAAAGTGAAAGCTTATGTGTTTTTTAAAGGAAGATCAATTCTTTTTAAAGAACAGGGCGAAGTATTATTACTAAGATTTGCTAACGACCTTGAGGATTATGCAAAAGTTGATCAGTTGCCATTATTAGAGGGAAAACGTATGATTATCATGTTTTCACCTAAAAAAGTGGGAACCAAATAAATCTGGATTTATACAATTTTAAAATAAATAACAATGCCAAAAATGAAAACTAATTCCGGTGCCAAAAAAAGGTTCACCCTTACCGGATCAGGAAAGATTAAAAGAAAACATGCTTTTAAAAGTCACATTCTGACTAAAAAAACAACCAAGCAAAAACGTAACCTTACTCATTCGGCTCTTATTAACAAGACTGATATGACAAACGTTAAGGAAATGCTTTGTTTAAAATAGTCACTTCTTCTTTTAAAAATTATTTTTCTAAGTCTTAATCAGAATTTTTAGCCCAAAGTTCGTTTAATGAAACGACGCTAACATTCAAAAATCATTTAATTATGCCAAGATCAGTAAACCACGTTGCTTCACGTAAAAGAAGAAAAAGAATTTTAAGCCTCACAAGAGGTTACATTGGTGGCCGTCGTAATGTATGGACAGTAGCCAAAAACACATGGGAAAAAGGGTTGCAATATGCGTATCGTGACCGTAAAAATAAGAAACGTAACTTCCGTGCTTTGTGGATTCAGCGTATTAATGCTGCTGCACGTTTGGAAGGTATGTCGTATTCAAAACTTATGGGTGCTTTGCACAAATCAGGAATTGAAATGAACCGTAAAGTTCTTGCTGATTTGGCTATGAACCACCCTGAAGCTTTCAAAGCTATTGTAGTGAAAGCAAAAAACGCTTAAATTTAACTTGCCTTGTCTGTTTTAGTTTATTAGAAACAAAATAGATTGATGAAAAAAACCGCTAATTTTTGATTAGCGGTTTTTTTATTTTCAAAGGGAAACTTTGTTTATAATTCCCAAGCTAAAGCGCTTGCACCTAATACAGCTGCATCGGCCTCTTTTAATTCAGAGAAAAATAATTTGATTTTACCTCTCCATAGTGGAAGTAAATTTTTCTCCATATTTTCTCTGATCGGATTAAGAAGAATATCACCGGCTTTTGATAAACCACCAAAAAGTACGATAGCTTCAGGAGCACTAAATGCAACAAAATCGGCTAAACTTTCACCAAGAATTTTGCCAGTAAATGCAAATATTTCTTTTGCTACTTCGTCACCTTCCATAGCTGCATCAAATACATCTTTTGAAGTTATGTTCTCAGCCGGAATGTTGCGTAATAAGCTATCTTTGTTGCTTGATTCCAGTATTTCACGGGCAGACCGGGCTACACCAGTTGCAGAACAATATGTTTCCAGACAACCAGATTTTCCACAACCACATAATCTGCCATTGTTTCTGATAGCCGTAGTATGACCTAACTCACCTGCAAATCCATCATGTCCGTAAACAACTTTGCCATCAATGATAATTCCGCTACCAACACCAGTGCCAAGAGTGATCATGATGAAGTTTTTCATTCCTCTGGCTGCACCGTAAGTCATTTCACCAACAGCAGCTGCATTAGCATCATTCGTAAGTGCTGCAGGTACGCCAAATTTATCTGACATAAGTTTTGCAAACGGAACGATTCCTTTCCATGGTAAATTTGGAGCATGTTCTATATTTCCGGTATAAAAGTTACCATTTGGAGCTCCTATACCAATTCCTTTAATTTTTTCTAATCCACCGGCCGCTTCAATCAGTTTACTCAATTCAGTATGAATGTCATTAATATACAAATTGACATCATCCGGATGTGTTGAAGTTTTAATTGCACTTTTTGAAATTACACTTCCACGTGTGTCTACAATACCAAAAACGGTATTGGTACCACCCATGTCCATGCCTATTACATAAGGTTTATCCATAATATATTTATTTTTTAATTTAAAATTCCGGGTTAAACTGTTGATAATAACCTTTAACCCGAAAATGATAAATTGAGTTTATTCAACAGGAATATTTTTATTTACATTTTTACATCCAATAAGAGCATACCATAACATATATGCCAGACAAGCAAACATTACCCAGTAGCTGTGCATGTATCCAAAATGATCTGAAACCCAACCCTGAAGAAGTGGAACGATTCCACCTCCCATAACCATAACCATGAAAATTCCTGATGCTGCGGCTGTATATTTACCAAGTCCTTCAACTGCGAGATTGAAAACACCACCCCACATAATAGAAGTACATAAGCCACATAAAACAAGGAACATAATACTTATAGGTACTTTTGAGCCTATAACCGGAATTGTTATTGCAGTCGAAACCGGACTTAATATAGCTAATAAGACAAATAAAAGGCCAAATGAAGACACAGTTATTAACATTGTTTTGCTGGAAACTTTTGATCCGATAAATCCACCTATAAGACGACCAACAAGCATTAGTAACCAGTAAATTCCTACAATACTACCAGCTAAAGTAGCATCTATTCCTAAACCTGCATTTGAAGCAGTAGTTTGAGCTGTCATGTACAAATTTGCAGTACTTGGAATTCCGATTTCAATACCAACATAAATAAAAATAGCGATTGCCCCAAAAACAAAATGGCGGAAGGAAAGAGGGCTGTGTTCATGTTTAACTTTACGTTCTTCGGCAGTTTCTTTATGAGGTTCCGGTATTTTTACAAACGAAAGAACAACAAATGCAAGAGCGAAAATTCCTAAAGCAAGAAATAATGCTGGGTTTGCTTTTTCAATGGTACGTCCGGCTTCTGCACCCATTAACCAACCAACCAGCATAGGAGTTATTGTTGCACCAATTGAATTGATAGAGCCTCCGAATTGCAGTAGCTTGTTTCCTGAATTACCTCCACCACCAAGTGTGTTAAGCATTGGATTTACAACTGTATTAAGCATACACATTGAAAAACCGGAAATAAAAGTACCTACCAGATAGACTGAGAACATTCCAACCTGGCCAGACATAAATTGAACTGCAACACCTATAAAACCGACTGCGATAGCTGCTAATGCAGTAACTTTATAACCCCATTTTTTGAGCATAATACCAGCAGGTATACCCATAAAGGCGTAAGCCAGAAAGTTTCCTAAAAATCCAAGCTGTGATTCGAAGTTTGAAGCACCGAATTGCTTAGCAACGATTACTCCCATTGGACTCGGAAGTCCTGTAACAAAAGCAATCATAAAAAACAATGCAAACATCATTGCAATAGGCAATGCATAATTTTTTTGTTCAGTTGTCATATAAAAATGATTTTAATTAAATGATTATATAGTTTGATAATTTGGATTAAAAATGACGTACAAAGTTAATACTTTTCGGAGCTCAAGGGATAAAAAAGAATAAAGCAAAAAATGTTTTACAACATATTTTGCTTTATCAATAAGGTTTTTGATTTTTTCAAATCATTTATTATAATTTTTCAAATAAAAAGTTTGTCATTCTTGTATACAAATGCCTTCTTGTTTGTTTTCCCAGTATACTGTGATTCTTGTCTGTATATAACTGCATTTCAAATTGTTTGTCTGCTTCCACCAGTTTTTCGATATACAACATAGTGTTTTGTGTATGTACATTATCATCGGCTGTGCCATGTATTATTAATAGATTTCCCTGAAGTTTATCGGCCCGTAACAATGCCGAACTTTCGTCATAACCCCTGAAATTTTCCTGTGGGCGACGCATAAATCTTTCAGTATATGCGGCATCGTACAATCGCCAGTCTGTAACAGGTGCTACAGCAATTCCGGCTTTGAAAACCTTTTCGCCAGTGCTCATAGCCATTAGTGTCATGTAGCCACCGTAACTCCAGCCCCAGATTCCTATCCGGTCTTTGTCAACATAAGATTGGCGGGCAAGATATTTTGCAGTTTCTACCTGATCTTTGGTCTCCAGTAATCCGAGTTTTTCATAAGTGCATTTCCTGAATTCCGCACCGCGCGCACCTGTGCCACGTCCATCCACACAAACGGTAATAATGTCTTTGGTTGCCAGGTAATATTCCCAGTCAATTTTCCATTTATCAAGTACTTCCTGAGAGTCCGGTCCGCTGTATTGTACCATCAGCACAGGATATTTTTTCGATGGATCAAAATTTACCGGTTTTACCATCCAGCCATTCAGTTTCACGTTTTCGGAAGTTGTAAAGTTGAAAAATTCTTTTGCTGGTAAATTTAAAGCTTTGAATTCTGCAGCAATTTTTGCATTGTTTTCCATTACTCTTACTGCATTGCCTGTCGATGTTTTTAGTGTGTAAATATTGGGTTTTTCAGTACTTGATGCATTATCGACAAAATAATTATATGTGGTGTTGAAAGTTCCGGTATGGGTTCCTTTTCCGTCAGTCAATCGGGTGATTTTTCCATTTAAATCTACTGAATAAACATCCCGTTGCATTGGTGAGATGGCGGCTGACTGAAAATAAACTACCTTTTTCTTTTCGTCATAACCATACACATCCGTTATATCCCAATTTCCTTTGGTGAGTTGCTTTACAACCGTTCCGTTTATACGGTATTCGTATATATGCCGATAACCGTCCTGTTCGCTGACACCGATAAAATAAAGATTATCAGCGGTAAAATGTAAATAATCAATGTTCTGGTAATCAACATAATCTTTGTCCTGCTGTTCCAAGATTAGTTTTGAAATCAAAGATTTGGGATTGGTCAGATACATATTCAGCTGATTCTGATTCCGGTTCAGTTTAAATATAGCCAATTGATCAACCGAATTAGTCCATTTGATTCTGGGAATGTAGAAATCCTGACTTGAATTAGGTAACTGAATGGTTTTAATTGATTTGTAGTATTCGTCGTAAACACATACACTTACTTTCGAATTGTTTTGTCCGGCTTTCGGGTATTTAAACTCAACGAGCGAAGGGTATAAAGTCAAATCGTCTGTAGTTTTCGATTTGTTATCATCGTAAAGCTGGAAAGAATATTTGGGGACGTTTGATTCATCGAATTTTACAAATGCCAGCATTTTACTGTCCGGACTCCATACGAAATACCGTGTGGCTTCAAATTCTTCCTCGTAAACCCAGTCGGGCGTTCCATTAATAATACTTTCTTTTTGTCCATCTTTGGTGATGGCTATTTCAGTATTGAAGTCAAGTTTCTTTAAAAATAAATTATTTTCACGCGCAAATGCGATGTATCTGCTATCCGGCGAAAATAACGGAACTTCCTGAGGACCGTTGTCCGACAATGATTCAATTTCGTTCCGTTTAATATCATAAACATAATAATTGGCAGTAAAAGTCCTGCGATAACGGTATTTTACATTAGTATAAACCAATAGTTTTGCTTCATTAGGGCTGAATTCGTATCCTGCGATTTGTTTGATGGGAGAATTTTTTAAACGGGCAATGCTAAAAACGGTATCTGCTACTGCACCGGTTTTGTAATTGTATTTTACCACCGAATTGTTGTTGACCATTAATGTGTAATTTTCGCCATCGGTCATCGACTTTGGCAGGTCAATGGCTTGTGCCCTGAATTTCCCGTCGGTAATATCATAGAGTAAATTGGCGTATATGAAATTTACACACAATGTTAAAACAAAAATTAGTTTAATGCGTTTCATTATAAATTGATTTTGGCCTGAACCGGCAGATTTTATGTATTTTTGTAATTGAATATTACAGTTTAAAATCAGTACTTACAGTTAAAAGGCGGTTGTTTATTCTACAAAAATAAATCAATTTCTTTTTTAAAGAGAATTATGGCCGAAAGTTTTAATTCCATTAACAAATAAAAGCCGCCTTTCATTTATATTAAACCCCCAAAAGAGTAGATAAATTATGAGAATGATTAAGGATTTGTTTTATTTTTCATCGAGAAATGATGCGCTCGGTATTTGTTTGAGTGGAGGAGGAGCACTTGGGTTTGCACACATTGGTGTGTTGCAGGCATTGGAAGATCATGGTATTTATCCATCTCATATTGCGGGGTCAAGTATGGGGGCAATTGTCGGGACACTTTATGCCGCGGGTTATTCTCCGGCTGATATGCTTCAAATGATAAAAGATGATAAGCTGTATAAAATAACCAAACTTATGACTTTCCGCCCGACTTTTCTGAAGTCCGGACTCTCTACACATACTATGCTTCGGTCGCTTATAAAGGAACTGATTCCACATAACAGTTTTGAACAACTGAAAAAGAAAATGGCTATATGTGTGGTAAATCTGAACAAAGCAGAATGGGAAATAATTAAAACGGGTAATGATCTGGATAAATGGGTGGCTGCTTCGGCGAGTATTCCCGGTGTTTTTGAAACGATTAAATCAGATGAAATATTTTATGTGGATGGTGGTCTGCTGAATAATATGCCGGCGCAGGGAATTGAAGAAGACTGTCAGGTAATTATAGGCGTGGATGTGATTCCGCACAAGATACCTTCAGAACTGAAGAAACCAATTGATACACTGGCTTTTGCTGTGAGAGCAGTGCAACATCAAAATTCGAGAGAAGGGCGGGATTTGTGCCGGTTTATTATTGAACCGAATGCCATTGAAGAATACCACGAATTCAGCTTTGATTCCTATCAGGCAATTTATCAACATGGCTACAGCGCTACTACCAAATATATTGTGGAAAATCCCGAAATGATGAGATTATCACATCGTGTAGCGAAAGAGGCGTGAGATTATAAATAAGATGTTTATCAGAAAAAACACGATTTTCTATTGTCTTTCTTCTATTTCTGAATATGTGAAGCTGGAGCTTTGCTTTCGTCAATGATGAACAAGTCTTAGCTGAGACATAACTTTCCCGAACACTTCTCTAATAACCTATACTCAATACAAGAATTGAAGAATTTAAAGCATAATAAAAGGCACCTCTTTAGTAATAAATGTATGAAACGGAACTAACTGTATTTCACGTCTGAGAAAAAATGGACAATATGCCGTGTATAATTAGCATGAAGGGAGAAAAAATCTCATAGTTGACAAAAATGTAAAATCAAATAATGAAGAGAATTGAATTTTTAGATGGATTAAGGGGTGTGGCTATAATATTAGTCGTTTGCTTTCATGCATTTTCAAAATGGCCATCAATTGTTCCGTATGGAAATTCTTATGGTGATTTCCCTGTTTTCAAATACGGCTATTTAGGAGTACAATTATTTTTTTTAATCTCTGGATTTGTTATTCTTATGTCGTTAGATAAAAGTAAGTATTTTGGCGTTTTTATTTATAAAAGATGGTTGAGGTTGTTTCCTGCTATGTTGGTTGCAAGTGTTTTGATATTTTTTACTGCCCGTTTTTTTTACGAAAGACCTTCGGGCAACCCTGCTTTATCTTCCGTCTTGCCAGGTTTAACTTTTATAGATCCTAATTGGATAGAAATACTTACGGGAACAAAGATAAATCTTTTAGAAGGTTCCTTTTGGTCGTTATTTGTAGAATTTAAGTTTTATCTTGTTTTTGGGATATGCTATTTTATATTTAAAAGGGAATATGCGATTATAGCCCTTTTTATTCTGTTTTTATTATCCATTGCAGGAACGAAACTGGATATCCATTTTTTAAATACTTTATCAGAATTTTTCTCTTTTACCTTCTTTGGTTGGTTTGTATGCGGTTCTTTAGCCTATATGTATTTTATTTGTAAAAAGAAAAAATATTTATATTTATCAATTTTAGTAGGATTATTAGATATTGTTCCCTACCGACATGACCCAAAATCTTTATTGTTCTCATTTTTTATTTTGATTCTTTTTTTTACACCTGTCTATTTCGAAAAAACAAGATTTATATTTCAAAATCCGGTAATTCTCTTTTTTGGATTAATAAGTTATCCTCTTTATCTGTTGCATGAAAATGCTTTGATTTCATTAATATGTAAAATATCGAGAGTTATTAATATCCCCGACATCTTATTGCCTGTTATTCCAATTTCTATTTTAGTATTAATAGCTTATCTTATTGTGAAAATTGTAGAACCTTTCATAAGGAAAAACCTTGATTTTGCCTGCAAAATCTGTTACGAAAGACTGACAAAACAGATATCCAGTTTTAAAAGGTAATCACCCTGTTTCTTGTAATGTACAAATAATTCTGCATCCGATGTTTGGCAAAGCATCTCGTCCACGATAGCCCCTGTTCACCGTACCATAAAACTTGCGCAACCCGATGTTTGGCGAAGCGTCTCGCTTCGTCATTGCTAAAATAAAAGCTCCAGCTTTTAGTATTATATTTGAATATGCAAAGCTGGAGCTTTGCTTTCAGCTTCGACATAGCTACAAGCTATGCCGAACTATCAGCATCATTTTACGCTACGGCGAACTGAGAATAACGGGACATTACCACAAGCCATGCAAAATGTCAGAAACTTTTTACACTACAACGAACACTGCGTTTGAAAACTATTATCTTTCTATTAAATAATTTCCCCGTAAGATATCATACCAAACATTATCAATAATAATACATTTATTATCTCTTAAATCAATCGAAGGATAGCTTTTTCCTTTAAAAACCTTTTGTTGCATTTTAGAATCTTTGATTTTATAACCGCCTTTTAGAGTTACATACTTTGTATAAAAGACTTTGTTTTTTTTATCAAAATTAAGTTTAATCGTATCTAACTTTTCGTAATCGTCTTTTTTATAATGTTTTGAACTTATTTTCTGATCTTGAATCAACGATAATTGAAAGTCTTCTTTTTCTTCTTTTAAATTGCTAATTTCTAATGAATATAAGCCATTTTCATCATACAATTTTAGAGAGTCTGTGCTTTTATCATGAGTATCTTTAAGCTCATATTTTTCCATAGATATAATATATAGTGATTTATATAGCTGACCTTTATTTACACATATAAGTGTTGTCATTTCCATTTTAACGCCACTTCCACCTCTTATTTTATACTGAATAAAAATAAATTTTTTATTTAGAACTTTTATGGTGCTAACTAAATCGGTATAACCATTTAAATATATAGTATCTTTCGAACTTGACTTAATGATAATCCTATTATTTACATCATCAAGCTCAATATCAATTTTTTCAGGCTTATTCGTCAAAGAGTTTACAATTAAACTCTTTGAGTCGATTGACTGTGAAAAACTATTAAAATATAATGTAAATAGGAATATAATTATTGAAATATATTTAATTCTCATGGCCAAGTTTTTTTTGAATTTGAATATTTAAAAAATGTAGTACCACCAATTGTAGTTGTTATCTTGTACGTTCCTTTATCATACATTCTCCAATTAAAGCCAGTTTGAGGAGATGAAGCATTCCAGATATATGCACCGTTCGAATAATCTGTGCTTGACAGTGACTTTATTGCACCGGCTATTCTATTGTAATAAACATTGTCTGAACTAAGTATATCATCCCAGGAACCTTTCATAATTGAATTATATGCTTTATCTCCTATTGCATCATGCTCTCCAACACCACCAATTTTACTAATAAAAGCACCGCTCCCTCACGATTTTACCTAAAATTGCGAGGGAGCGGTGGAACTGAGGCTACTTTATAGTATCACCAAATATCTCAATCATGCTTTCCTTTACTTTTAAATAATTTTCCCGATAAGGATCAGGGTATTTTTTAATCATTTCATCAATCTTGAGCATGTATTTTTTGTAATACCTAAAATTACCAGTGGCATTTAAAGAGTCTTGAAATGAATTCAAAATTTTAGAATCCATTATTAATTCTTCTCTGTTTCTTTTACTTAACTGTTTTTGGTTCTCATGCTGTGTACAGCCTATAATTGAGATTATAGAGAGTATATAAATAAATTTTTTCATTTATTTTTATTTTAATTTACTATTCTATTTTATTTTAAAGCTGTCTGTAAAATTTAAAGAAAACGGCCAGAATATCGGATGATATACTGGGACAGCAGCTCCTCCATAATCATAACGCATGGTCCAACCACCTCTAACTACTAATACCACATTTTGACCCCCGGTCGTCGAAAGTATATCCGACAGTAGAACGGACTATAGTTTATCTAAAAATTATTCTCTTTGTTTATTCATACCAGATAGTTGTAACTCTTTTTTCTT
>MTLE01001890.1_pt2 | contig 12339 bp, 12 predicted proteins | sample 1982461 | NCBI WGS metagenome assembly MTLE01 (sample SAMN05712605, study PRJNA340218) | biofilm metagenome | isolation source: sample SPL anode biofilm adapted to -200 mV | place: USA | collected 2012-02-03
TCGTTCGGATACACGGCCCTTCGGGCGCTCAAGGTATACCTCACTATGTGTCAGCTTAGAATTAAGGGGGATTTGCTTTAAAAATTGTGATAAGGTAGCCAAACATAAACTGCTTTATGTTTGGCAGGATTCGAAAAGCGGAGCGTTATTTTTGTTTGAGTGCGCCGTAGCTTTAGCGAAGGCGACGAAAGGCAAAAACGCACTAAATTACAACTATCCTAAATATGGTGAAGGCTGGAAAGGAGATAAATCATGGATGAATATTTAAAGAAAATTATTCCTGGTATAACAGAAAGGGAAATAAAATATTTGAAACTTTTTTATGAAAAAGGTTTTCAAATATGGGAGAACATTTGCAGAGAGGACGGAATCGACACCGTGGAAAAATTTAAGAAAGAATCTAAAATTAAGACCATTGACGAATATTTAAGTAAAAAACACGAAGCTGAATGTGGTAGGGAAAGAAAAAAAGAGTTCAAAAATATATATGATTTATTTAAAAACAAAGAGGAAGCTAATAAAAAATTAAAAGAAAAAGCTGATAAAGAAGCAGGAGAAGGTTCTACAAAAGAAATAAAAACATGGGATCGTACGGAATTTTTTAAATGGTATATCGAGTATGGGATAAAGAAAAAATGCTATTATTGCGGAATTGATGAGGAAAGCTCAAAAAAAATGTTTGAGCAAGGAATATTTAAGTCTAAACATCCTGCATGGCAAAATGGCAGTTTGCAAATAGATAGAGCCAATCCTGACGATGGATACAACTATGATAATTCTAGGGTGGCGTGCCTGTTCTGCAATAATGCAAAAAGTGATTTAATAACAAGAGAGGATTTTAAAAAATATTTCGGCCATGCGATGAAAAGATATTTAGACGCACAAAAACTAAAACTTAAATAAAATTCGCCCCGAAGTATATGGGGCGAATTATGTTTCCTATCTCATATCACGCACGGCGAAGTTGCCAAAGATAGATCTATTTTAAAGCTTTTTGAACTGTATCCAATAACACCTTAATACCTTTGCCGTATCTGCAAAATCAATTAAGGAAGAGCAGGTATTTTTAATTTACGGAGAAGTTGGTAGCAACGACTATGTGATTAGAGGACATTGTTCTGTTTTATAGGCGTTGTGGTGCCAGACGACGGGCATACAGTCGATAAACTTTTTGATCTGGAAAGCCCCAATGTCAACACTGCACCAATCGGGGTAAAAATAGACATAAGTATATTGTCCCCCAATATTACTCCCCAAGTGGGGGAGCATACGGTTTTAGAAACTTCTTCTGTTTGTCCTCTAAATACCAATTCCGTTTTGTATGTTTTGTCTGACCCCTGACTGTGTATGAAATACGTTGTACAAGCATTCAAAAGAGTTGCAGATATAATTAATAAAATTATTTTTTTCATTTTTAATTCTCGCACTTAAATTTAATTATTATATCGCTGGAAAAGCCCCATATAGCTGTTTTCTGATAAAAAGACCAAGCTTCTGCGGGCCTTCCGTTGCAATATTTTCTAAAGTCAATAAATGCTTTCCCGCGCCAAGGATATTCAACTGTTTCAAGCGGCTCTTGCTTGTCTAGTTTCCGTGAGGTTTTTGCGCTTAACAAATCAGCATTAGATTGCACTCTGTAAACTTTGGCCGTTCCAAGAGAGCAGCCTGATAAAAGAGATGAAAATAGTACTAATATAAACATTTTTTTAAACATGTACTTCCCCCGTAAAAATATCAATACAAAACTTGATTCAGTATTAATAATTCTTTCTTACGGTTATTATACTAATAAATAGCTATATTTTATATCTCCTATCACGCACGGCGAAACTGCCAAATATAGATCTATTTTAAAGCTTTTTGAACTGTGTCCAATAACACCTTAATACCTTTGCCGTATCTGCAAAATCAACTAAAGAGGAGTATGTATATTATGTATATATAGTTCGCGCGGGACCGCGGGGGGAAGGGGGGCATAGGTCTAATAGGCGTGCAAAAATAGGTCTAAAGACTCTTTATTGCCGTCGGGTATTCTTTTAAAATATTATGTGTGCAATAATTTTTTTGATATACGTTCAGGCGGAGTTGCTTATGAGAGATACCTTTAATAAATTTACAAGCATTATTATTTCTGCAATGCTTCTTATCCCAAATACAGTTGGCGCGGCGGTGCAAAATGCGTCCCGGCAGGAAGTTGCCAAGCTTATAACATCGGCGGAATCATCCTCCGACAAAAGCGGCATTAAGGAAATCAGTTTAAGCATTTTCGGCGCTATATTTGTATCGCAGGAACTGCCCAGTCTCGCCTCCCTTGTAGAAACGGGCCACACCAATGCCCTTAGCGAATTTCGCGCGGAATACACAAAGTGGTATAACCTTATCCCCGAAGACTACAGAGCCACGGAAATCGCCTGCAAAAACGCGCGCGATATACTGATAAGGAAGTATAAAAAAGAACTTGAAGCACTTTGGCCGCGCAGATATCATCTTACCCACGCCGAGAGAGAAACAAGAGTTTTGCTTGAAAGTAAATTATTTACTTTAGAAAATATCCGCATTGTTGATTCAAAGGTTGTGGTTGATAACGCGCTTAGAAAACCGCAGCTTATCAGCAATCTTACCGCCGATATTATGGGGCGGGAATATGTGGAAAATATTTCCCTTCAAATTGCCAAATCAATAGATATCAGCGGCCCGCACGGCTATATGGGCTACAGCGTGAACAGCGTAAGGGAAACCGTTATCGGCTTTTTAGACGAAATAGTAAGAACCACCAGAAGGGCGGTTAAAGGTTCAACCTTAGATAAAAGGCTGTTAAACGCGGTCGCGTCGGAAAGAAGTGTATCTGCCTTAGCCAGAACAATCTCTTTAAGAGAAGGGCAGGAAGCTTTTTACGACTTTCTAAACTACTTACAGTTCCGCCTTACAAAAAACGGTGCGGCTTTGGGCATTGCGGGCGGCGCGGTGATAGGCATAGGCTTATTGTTTATGACCTCCTCCCACGCAAGCGCGCACAATATAAGCAACAGCAGGCTGGCAATATCGCGCGAACTTAATGCCACATTACAGGCCACCCCGTCGCTTTTATCCACCAAGGTTATAACATTAAAACAAGTCTACGGCGCGCCTTTAGTGGCTGACGTGATAAGCGAAAACAGCGCAACAATGCTGCCCTTACTTAAAAAACAATTTGCGGCAATGCAAAAGCCCGAAGTTAAAGCAGGGGCGGAATATATCTTGCAAGAAGCGCGCGGCGGCTTTGCCCGCTTTGACGCGGCTAAAGAGGCGGAATTTAAAAAGAAGCAGATTATAACTGCCGTGCAGGATAATACTTATGTCCGCACTTTTAACGAGAAGATGAAGCCTTTAAAACTTAAATAATTATTTTTTAGATTTACTAATTTGCAGTTTTACCGATAACCCCCGCTTGGCAGTATACGCGGGGGTTTGTTTTAAAGCTGATTTGTAGTACAATAATATCATGAAAAAACTTTTATCCATTTTTAATATTTGCATTGTTTTATCCGTTATTCTTACTATGGCTGCTTGCCATAAAATGCCTGAAGGCACTATCTTTGAAGCTGCCCAAAGAGGCGATAAAGAAGCCGTGGCCGCCTTTATAAAAGCAGGGGCGGATGTAAACGAACCTTTTAACAATCGCACAGCTTTAATGGCGGCAGTGGATAGAGAAGATAAAGAAATGGTAACAATGCTGCTTGCCGCGGGTGCGGATCCTAAAACGGCTACAAACGCACGCGAACTATATATAAAAGGGAATAAGGAGTTAATTGATATTTTGCTTAAAGCAGGCACCAGTCCCGATATATTTTTATTTAGTGCTTGCGCCCGCCAAGACAAGGCGATGGTTGAATCTTTGCTTGCAAGTGGTGCAAATCCTAATTTTATTGATGGCCCGATGACAAGTTTAATGAGAGCCGCTGAAGACGGCAGTAAAGACATTGTTGATATGCTTATAAAAGCAGGGGCAAATCCCGATTTAGTTACCAAAGAATTAAATAAGACGCCATTGTTGTCCTCTCTATTTATAGACCGTAATGACGGCGGAGAAATTGTAAAAATATTACTTAATGCGGGCGCAAACCCCAATGCAAGCGACAGCTTGGGTATTACGCCAATTATTCTTGCTGCTTCTTATTCCGATAATTCTGTTGATATAATTGAAACTTTACTTAAAGCAGGCGCAAATATTAACGCGGCGAACAATGACGGTTGGACTGCTTTAATGTGGGCTGTTCAAATCGGCAGCAGGGCAAATGCGGAAGCATTGCTTAACGCGGGCGCAGATCCTAATATTGCCAATATAAAAGGGGAAACGGCCCTGACAATTTCAAAAAAACATAACTATACCGAAATTACCGATATGCTTATAAAAGCAGGTGCAAAGGAATAAATACAACTCTTTTCACGCAAAGGGCCTGCTATTAAGCGGGCCTTTTTTGTCTTCATATTAAAATCCCCTTTAGCTGGCGTGGCAAAAATATGATAAATTATTGAAAGCGGGTTAAAAACCTATAAAAGGCGGCGCAATGCCGCATAAAATCCGCACAAAAGGGGCCGCAAACGCGGCAGATAAGGGGGAAAAATGAAACACTTGCCACTTGCGGCAGTCTTTTTGTTTGCGGCGTCATTTGGCGCGGCAAATACTCTCAACAATATTTATAACGGGGATACTATGCGCTTTAACTACACGGGCGACGAGGTTCTGACTTTGGAAAAGCAAGCCTCCGCCGACTTTGAAACCTCAATCAAAACAATTCTTGCAACGCCTTCGGCTAAACGCAATTTTGCCAACACCGTTTTGCCGTTTGAACACGCCTTTAACAACTATTGGTACACGGTAAAGGGCTTGGCTTTGCTTACCTATTTCCACGACGATGAAGGCGTAAGAAACGCCGCCGCCGAGTTGGAATCAAAAGGCGGGCAGTTTAAGGCTGATGTGCTTTCCCGCAAGGAAGTTTACTCAGCCCTAAAAGATGCCGCCAAAAACGACCCGCAGGCCAAAGATACGCAGGAAGAAAGACTGGTAAATTTCTGGCTTACCCGCTTTAAACGCGCGGGCGCGGAACTGACGGGCGACGCCGCAAAAGAATATGCCGCCTTAACCGCGCAAAAGATGGAAAAAATTACGCAATTTAACGTTAACCTTATGAAGTATAAGGACCAGCTTGAACTTACCAAAGAGCAACTGGACGGCCTTAGTGATGTTTACATAAACCGCCTTGCGCGCACCGCCGACGGCAAATACATTGTAACGCTTAAATATCCCGACTATAACCCGTTTATGGCCAATGCTAAGGACGAAGACGCAAGAAAGGCGCTTCAAATAAAATTTGCAAACCGCGGCGGCAAAGAAAACGTAAAACTGTTGGAAGATGTTTTGCAAATCCGCTCCAAAACGTCCCGCCTGCTGGGTTATAAAGACCACCCGCAATATGTTCTGGCGGACAGAATGGCGCAAGACAAAAAAACCTTGAAGCACTTTTTAAAGGATATAGAAAATAACTTAAAACCCATCGGCAAAACCGAACTTAAAAATTATATAAAGCTGCAGAAAGATATGACATGCGGCTGCAATAAATTCGGCTTGTGGGACTATCCTTATTACTACAACGAATATATGAAGAAGTACTACAATGTCGACCAAGAGAAGATTAAAGAGTACTTTCCCACCGACCACGTTATAGCGGGTATGTTTGAAATTTTTGGCGATATATTCGGCCTTGATTTTGTTAAGGCGGATTTACCCGTGTGGAACAAAGACGTTCTTGTATACCGCATCAAAGATAAAGCCACGGGAGAACTTATCTCCAACTTTTATATGGACCTTTACCCCAGAGATGGTAAATATACCCACGCCGCCACATGGAGCTTTATTGACGCTTTCCAAAATGCGGACGGCAGCTGGCAGGTGCCAAGCGTAGTTATCGCTGCCAATATGACGCCCGCGGGCAACGGCGTACCCTCCTTGCTAAACCACAGCGAGGTGGAAACCCTGTTCCACGAGTTCGGCCACGTTTTGCAAATGTCAATGACGCACCCCAAATACGCAAGCCTGGGCGGAGATAATATAACTTGGGATTATATAGAAACACATTCCCAACTGCTTGAAAATTGGGCTTGGCAGAAGGATGCTTTAAAGAAAATATCCAAGCATTATAAGACGGGCGAAGCTTTGCCTGACGATATGATAGCCGCGTTGATGGCCTCTAAATCAGCAGGTACCGCGTTGCCTATGTTAAGGCAGAATTTCCAAGGTCAGTTGGACTATGCTTACCACCTTTCCAACAAGCCCGTGGACACCACAAAGATATACGAAAAGATGATAAAACAAATATATCTTATGCCGCTTACGCAGGGTACATATCCGCAGGCTAATTTTGCGCACATAATGTCCCTTACTGATCCTTACGACGTAGGTTATTATGTTTACGCGTGGTCTTTGGTTATAGCGGATGATATTTTTAGCCAGTTTGAGCAACAGGGCGTATACAATAAAGACTTGGGCGCAAAGTTGAGAAAACTAATTTACACGCCCGGTATTACACAAGACCCCAATAAAATGGTAGAACAATTTTTGGGCAGGCCTTACAATAATAAGGCTTTTCTTAAGAATTTTGGCATAAAAAAATAATTAAGGGAGATTTATTTTATGGATAATTTTAACTTTTACAGCCCCACACACATTCTGTTTGGTAAAGAAACGCATAAAGACATAGGCGAATACGTAAAACCTTATGCCGATAAAATATTGTTGCATTACGGCGGGGGGAGTATTAAAAAAAGCGGTCTTTACGAGCAGGTGGTAGCCTCTCTTAAATCTTTTAATGTTGACTTTGTAGAACTTAGCGGCGTACAGCCTAACCCGCGTTTGGACTTGGTTAAGCAGGGTATAAAAATTTGCCGCGAAGAAAAAATAAGTTTTATTCTTGCCGTCGGCGGCGGCAGCGTTATAGACAGCGCAAAAGCCATTGCCTTGGGCGTGCCGTATAATGGCGATGTTTGGGATTTCTTTTTAAGGAAAGTTACCCCCAAGCGCGCTTTGCCCATCGGTGCGATTTTGACCATTCCCGCGGCAGGCAGCGAAAGCAGCCGCAGCGTGGTTATAACCAATTCCGAGACGGAAATGAAGATTGGCCTTTTAACTAACCTTGTTCGCCCGACATTCAGCATACTTAACCCGCAACTTTGCTTTACCTTGCCGCCCAACCAAATTGCCAACGGTATTTGCGATATGATGGCGCATATTTTTGAACGTTATTTTACCAATACCAAAAATGTTGAGCTTAGCGATAAACTTTGCGAAGGCGCCCTGCAAACCATTATCAACAACGGCCCCAAAGTGCGTGCCGACAGGAATAATTACGATGCCTGGGCGGAGATTATGTGGGCGGGCAATATTGCCCATAACGGTGTTTTGGGCGCGGGAAGGGAGGAGGACTGGGCGTCCCACTCCATAGAACACGCGGTAAGCGCGGTTTACGATAAACTTGCCCACGGCGCGGGCTTGGCCATAATTTTGCCCGCCTGGATGCAGTATGTTTACAAGCACGATATTCCCGCTTTTGTGCAGTTTGCGGTAAGGGTTTGGGGCGTTACGGACTCCAGCAAGAATCAAGAGGAAGTTGCCCTTAAGGGTATTGCGCTTACAAAGCAGTTTTTTAAGAGCTTGGGCCTGCCTGTTACTTTGTCGGAAGTCGGCGTAAAGGAAACTGACCTTGCAATGCTGGCTAAAAAGGCCACGCCGTTCGGCCCCGTCGGTTCGTTTAAAAAACTTACGGAAGCGGACGTGCTTGCAATCTATCAGATTGCGTATAAGTAGCTAAGCAGTTTTTGCGCCGTCCCGCGCAAGTGTTACGGGCGGAATAGAAAAATATTATAAAATAATATCGGTTTTATAAAAAAAGCCGATATTATTTTTTCCCTTGTTATGATTAAAGAAATTATTGCCAAATCCATTTTGCACTATCACGAGCAGGAGATACCCACTAACTGGGACGCTAATATCTACCGCGGCTGTACGCACGGTTGTAAATACTGTTTTGCGCAGTATTCCCACCGTTATTTGGACGACGAAAACTTTTTTGGCGATATTTACGTCAAAACAAACGCAGGCCGCCTGCTGGCAAAGGAACTTGCCAAAAAAAGTTGGCGGGGGGAAACCATTAACATTTGCGGCGTTACGGACTGCTATCAACCGCTTGAGGCAAAGTATAAACTTATGCCGCAGGTATTGCAGGCGTGTATAGACGCGCAAAACCCCGTGCTGATAGCCACCAAATCTGCCCTGCCGCTGCGCGATATGGATTTGATTTTGGAACTTAACCGCGTGGCGGGGGTAAGTATATCGGCCAGTATAACCACGTTAAACGAGGATAAACGTAAACTTTTAGAGCCGGGCGCGGCAAGTGCGGCCGAGCGTTTGGATATGCTTAGGCAGTTTGCGGCGGCGGGTTGCCGTACTCACGTTCTTCTAATGCCGATAATCCCTTATATAACCGACGATAAGGCGGAGTTGGAAGCCCTGTTTGCGGCTACGCAGAACGCGGGCATAAACGGGATAGTTTGCGGCACGCTTAACTTGCGCGGCAATACAAAAAAAGGATTTTTTAACTTTTTGGCTAAGGAATACCCTCAGCTTTTGCCGAAGTATCAGGCCTTGTATACGGGTTCTTACGCAGGGCGGGCTTATACGCAGGGGCTTTACGCTTTTTTAGACGAACTTAGGGCCAAATATAAATTTAAACATTACACGCGCAAATTGCCCGATACCCGCGGCAGAATAAAACCGCTCGCCATTGTTCCAAAACCTAGTAATGTTAAAGGGGCTACTGACTGTGCCACGCCCGCCAATTCTGTTGTTGCCCGCCGCGGCCCTGATGGCAACCCCGTCTCCGCTTCGCTACGCCGCGGTTCACCTTCGGCGAAAAAAGAGGAACAGCTTTCGCTGTTCCCCGACATTGATTAACAAATAATTTTTATTTAACCAACTCCATAGGCGTATCAATAAAAAGTTTGGCGCCGAAAGGGCGCATGTCGGCTGGGGTTCTAAAACCCCAGGTTACGCCTATAAAATCTACTGCAGCATTTTGCGCGGTTTGCGCGTCCACGTCGCTATCGCCAATAAATACAACATCTTGTTTGTTCAAACCAAATTGCTTTACCGCGTGCAATAGCATATCGGGCGCAGGCTTGCGAAGGATCTCCGGCGTTTCTCCCAAAGCATAATCAGTAAGTCCTGCAAAATAATGTTTGCAAAGTTCTTTTACTGCGCCGTCGGGCTTGTTGGAAACTACCGCAATTTTAACCTCGCCTTCGCGCAACTTTTTAAGCGTATCAATAATTTTAGCGTAAGGTTGGGTTTTATCCGCAGCGTGATTTTTGTAATGCGCGCGGAAGTCCGCCAATACCTGCGCGTGTAAGGGGTGGCCCTTTTTGCCTAAAGCCAGCTCCACCAGTTCGCCCGCGCCGTGGCCTACAAAGCTTTTTGCTTCTTCTTTTGTTCTGGGCGGGCAAGAGTGCTTTTGCAGGGCAAAATTAAGGGAGTTTGTTATATCGTCAAGCGTATCAAGCAGAGTGCCGTCTAAATCAAAAATAAAAGCTTTGTATTTCATCGTAAAATCCTATTTAATTTTAATTGTGTCGCCCACGGCTTTTTGCAGTGCGGCTTTATCAACCGTGTCGTAATGATACGGGTATAAAAACTGCGGCTTTAAAGCCTTTGCCGCTTTTATAAACATTTCATCAGACATTGTATAAGGCAAATTTTTGGGCAGGAAAGCGCAATAAACATCTTTAAGTTTTGCCATTTCGGGCGTAAATTCCGTATCGCCCGCTATGTAAAATTTAAAAAAGTCAAAACCCAGCATATATCCGTTGCCCACGCCCTTTGGGTGATAAAAACTGCCGTCGGGTTTTTTATTTTCAATATTATAGGCGGGCAGGGCTTCTATATTAATATGTTTAAACACGGCCTCTCCGCCGTTATTTAACACTTCAACATTAGGCACAACGGTTTTAAGCTGCTCCGCGGCCGCGGCGGGCGCAATAACGCGCGTTTCGGGCTTTAAAATGGGTTTTAAGGCCTCTAAATCAAGGTGGTCATAGTGATTGTGCGTGATAAGCACAAGGTCCGCCTTGGGCAGTTTTTTGTAGTCGGCAACTTCCGAAAACGGGTCAACATAAATAACATTTACAAAAAATTTCATCATCAAAGAGCCGTGGCCCAAGACGGTAACATATAAATCGCCTATCGGTGTTTGGTATCTATCCATTTGCGGCATAAGGTCCTCTTGATTGGTTTTTGCGGCGCAGCCTGCTAAAACGGCCGCCATTAAAAGGCATAAAAAAACATTCTTCATTTCAATTTCCTCCGCCTCTATTTTAGCATTATAGGTAAAATAATAAAACCCCGCGCGGCACAAGCGGCAACGCGGGGCGTGGTAAAATTATACAGCGTCTTAAAATAAAAGCAGGTACATACCGCAGGCAAAAAACGCAAACGCGGCGTAAAGATATTTTGTGGGCATTTTACGCTCAAACACGCACTCAAAGAACGAGGCAAAAATAACGCCCGTTACCGTGATAGCCGTTACCACCGCAAGGCTGCCCATTTTTATTGCGCTTAAGTATAGCGAAAGTGATATAAACGTGCCAAAAAATACCGACATGGTAACAAAAGCCTTGCTTGAAAGTTTAAGCTTGGCAAAGTTTTTGCTGAAGTCAAATTTAATAAAGCGCGAGATAATAAAATAAACCGTAAGCGCGCTTATAACCCTGTAAAGGTTGCCTTCAAACACGTTAATTTGCGTGGCGTGGTCAAAGCCGTAGCGCGTAAAAAGCACGCCGATACCGTCCAACATCATACCGATAAGCGCGTAAAATGTGCTGGAGATATTAAAATGCCCCTGCCGTCTGTAACTTTCTACCGAAAATATTAATATGCAGATAATAAAAAATATTATGCTGATAAATTTGCTTGTGTCCAACACTTGCCCGAACACAAAAAAACTTACAATGCCCACAAAAATGGGTTGGAAGGAAAACAACATAAGCGTTCTGCCCGCGCCCATGCCCGTAAAGGCCTTAACCAAAAATATATCCGCTATGCCCAGCCCCAGCGCACCCGATATTAAAAACGCGCCCAAAGCGTTAAGCGGGATATGATGAAACCCGCCGAAGAATAAAACCACGCCCGCAAAACATACGCCTGAAATGAAAGCCTTAAAGCAGTTAATCCACAGTGCGGAAAATTTGCGTCCGTATTCGGTATAAACTTGAGAGGCAAAGCCCCAAAACATATTTGCAAACAGTGCGTAGACATAAGGTAAAGCCATAAAAATTTATAATTCCCTGCCTTGGCGGACTAACTTTCCGCGCGGCGTTTTAACTTGATTGAGCCTAAAAAAAGCGGCATTAATTGCCGCGTTTAACTATATTCATATTAAACCAAATAAATGCTGCGGCGGCAATTTTACGTCAGCGGCGTATTTTGTGCGGGGCGGTACCGCGTTTGCCTGCTTGACGTGGGAGGAAGTTTTGCTTTGTCGGCCCGCCTGCCTTTCGCCCGCACGGTGCGCGCAATGCTATAATTTATATATGGATAAACTTCTTTTACTTTCCTGCTGCGCCCCGTGCAGTTGCGCCGTTATAGAAAAGCTTGCTAAAGAAAAGCAGGCCTTTACCGTATTGTTTTATAATCCCAATATAATGCCGCAGGAAGAATACCTTAAAAGGAAAGAAGAGAACCTTAAAATTTGCCGTAAATACGGCGTGCCTTTTGAGGATTTGGATTACGATAATGCCGCCTGGCTGGACTTTGTAAAAGGGTTGGAGGACGCGCCCGAACGCGGCGAACGCTGCAAAAAATGCTTTGCATTCCGTCTTAGCCGCGCGGCGGGGTATGCCAAGGCAAACGGGTTTAATGCGTTTACTTCCGTCTTAGGCGTATCACGTTATAAAAATTTGGACGATGTTAATACCATTGCCAAAGATATTGCCGCAAAAGAGGGTATACCTTACCTTGATACTAACTGGCGCAAGGGCGGGCTGGATGAGAGGCGCAGGGAGTTGGTTAGGGGGGAGGCTCTTTACAATCAGACCTACTGTGGCTGCGTATTTTCAATGAGAAAGGAATAATTTCTTTTTGCGAAGGTTTAATTCGGCTAGCAATTTGTTATCTTTGGGTTATTTTAAGTTTTTTTGCCGCACTGGGGTGCGCCATCGCACGCGGATATTCGGATTTCCAATCACTCCAGATATACCTTGCGGCAAACAAAAAATAAATTAACCTCAAATCCATCCAAATCACGCAATTTTGAC
>MTLE01002715.1_pt1 | contig 12321 bp, 12 predicted proteins | sample 1982461 | NCBI WGS metagenome assembly MTLE01 (sample SAMN05712605, study PRJNA340218) | biofilm metagenome | isolation source: sample SPL anode biofilm adapted to -200 mV | place: USA | collected 2012-02-03
ATTTTCCATAATGCTTGGATTAGTTTTTACTATCAATTTATTCCTCTTTGCTTTTTCAGACTTTCGTAAGCTTCGTTTATTGAACGGAATTTTTCGGTAGCCGATTTTTTTACATCTTCGCCCAGTTCGTTTACTTTATCCGGATGATATTTCATTGCCATGCGGCGGTAAGCTTTTTTAATTTCATCAGGTGTGGCTGTCGATTCTATTTCGAGCGTTTTGTAAGCCCAGTCGGTGTCCACATTTTTCATGTAAGGTGCTTTGATGGATTCAAAATCAAGGCGGTCGATACGAAAATGCATCGAAATACGTTGAATGGTGTTCAGTTCCGATGCCACCACTTCGCCATCGGCGTATGCTATCTGAAACAGAAAATGCAAAAGTTCCAGTTTCGAAGAATAGTTCATTTGCATGCCTATCTGAGCAGCAACTTCATTTTCGTTTATGTTTTGGTTCAGCAGATTTTTCAGAATTTGCAGGGCTTCAAGCGCACCCTGTTCGCCAAAGTTGGCTACCAGAAATTTTTTTACAACGGCCAGTTCCGATTTGTCAACTCTGCCGTCAGCTTTCATTATGCAGGCAATCAGCACCAACAGGCTCATTTTAAAATCGCCTTCGGATGTATTTTGCTGGCCGACGGGCCTGTTCAGAACCGAAGTTTGCGAGCCATCGAACATCGAACCCAATGCAAACCCGACCAATGCCCCAATCGGACCGCCAAGTACAAATCCGAGTCCGCCTCCGATAAATTTTCCGAAACTTCCCATAACAACTTAATTTGAAATAATTTTAGGGCAACAAAGATACGAAAAAATGTACCAAAAAGCCAATCAGAAGCTTCGAAAATAACGAGTTGCAATATACAGAAGATAATTATACCACAAAAATGAAACGCAAAGCATAATTTATAAACTGAAAAGCGTATTTTTGTACCCACATTGGTTCACTCATAAGCTATTGCAAAAAGTGATTAAAAGGGAATGCCGTGAAAGTCGGCAACAGTCCCGCTGCTGTAATTTCCAACTAACGTTTTGAACATATCTTTTGCCACTGGCTCTTGTTTCCCTCCTTTGGAGGGGTTAGGAGAGGCCGGGAAGGCGTTCAAATTACGGGAAAAAGTCAGAAGACCTGCCATGTAAATTCTGAGTTAAAGCTTTCGAGGACAGGGCTAAAAACCAATGCTGCACTTTTCGGGTTGCACTATTGATTTTCTTTTCTTGCAAGCTATTTGAATAATTTTTTATACAAATAGATTGTATGTACTACTTTAAAATGTTGCCGTTTAATTTCAGACTATACCTTCCGGTGTTGAGTCTTGTTTTGTTATGTGGCAATGTTTATGCGCAACAAACACAAAAATTAGATACTACAAAAGTTTATCCGATTTTTGAAATTACCGTTACCAATCGATATCAGTCATCAGAAGTTAGATCAACAGCCCCATTGCAAATACTTTCTTCCAAAAATATCGAACAATTGAATGTGTTGCAGGTTTCGGATGCGGTGAAATACTTTTCGGGTGTTACTGTAAAGGATTATGGTGGAATAGGAGGACTCAAAACTGTATCGGTTCGGAGCCTCGGTGCAAATCACACAGCGGTAAGTTACGATGGAATAACACTAACGGATTGTCAGACCGGACAAATTGATCTGGGAAGATTTTCGCTGGAGAATGTGGATATTATTTCTCTTGTTAACGGGCAAAGTGATAATATTTTTCAGCCGGCAAGGTTATTTGCATCATCTTCTGTTTTAAGCATTCGCACTTTAAAACCCCGATTTAAGGACAATAAATCAATGAATCTGATCAGCGAGATGAAATTCGGATCGTTCGGGCTTTTTAATCCTGCTTTTTTACTTGACCTGAAAATTAACAGCGTGCTTTCTGCTTCGTTTAGTGGCGAATGGCTCTCGGCAAACGGGAGGTATCCTTATAAATTAAATTACGGAAACCTGGATACGGACAGTACTTCGGTCGAAACAAGACAAAACACGGATGTAAAGAATTTACGGTTGGAAGGAACTTTGTATGGCAATTTTTCTGAAAAATCAGAAGGATATTTCAAGGCATATTTCTATAATTCAGAACGTGGTTTGCCCGGAGCAACTATTTTTTACAATGCAGAAAGCTCGTCAAAACAACGAATCTGGGACAATACTTTTTTTACGCAGGCTCATTATCAAAACGAAATTTCAAAAAACTGGGTTTTTCAGGCAAACGCAAAGTATAACCGCGGATATTTGCATTATCTTGATCCGACATATTTAAATCTCGATCAAAAACTCGAAAATCATTATTTGCAGCAGGAATTTTATGGTTCAGCATCTGTACTGTTCAGGGCATTTGAGAATCTTTCTTTTTCCGCTTCTTCCGACATTACATATAATATACTTAATTCCGATTTGACCGATTTCTCTTTTCCGGAACGAATCTCTTTGTTATCGGTTGTTGCAGCAAAGTATGTAAACAATAATATTCTGGCTACTGCAAGTTTGCTGGGAACAAATGTACACGAAAATGTGCGTTTTGGAATAACTGATCAGAATTATCAACGACTTTCGCCCTATATTGGTTTTTCGGTGAAACCTTTCGAAAAGGAAGATGTCAGACTAAGGCTTTTTTATAAGGATATATTTCAAATGCCCACTTTCAGCGATTTGTACTACCCGAGTGTAGGAAACCGTGATTTAAAACCTGAAACGACAAGACAATATGATGTGGGATTAACTTACTCAAAATCAATTGATAACTGGCTTCCATTATTTACAATCTCGCTTGATGGCTATCATAACAACGTTTCGGACAAGATTGTGTCATTCCCCAATAAAAACACATTTGGCTGGACTACCGTAAATCTTGGAAAGGTGGATATAAAAGGAATTGATATCACTTCGGAAGCTGCCTTCAAGCCGTATAAAAAAATCGGACTGGTGATAGGGGCGTCATATACTTACCAACGTGCTTTGAATGTTACCGATCCGGCCGGTTCTGATTATATGAATCAAATTCCTTATACCCCGAGAATTTCCGGTTCGGGAAGAATAGGGATTGAGTCTCCCCTTTTTAATTTATCCTATTCGCTTTTGTGGTCGGGACACAGATACACATTATTTCAAAATTACGCCGTAAACAGATTGCCCGGGTATGCGGATCACAGCATTTCGGTGTCGAAAAATTTCTCAACAGCTGTTGGTTTGATTGGTTTAAACGTTGAAGTTCTGAATCTTTTTGATGAGAATTACTCAATTGTTCGTTACTTCCCAATGCCGGGACGCTCATTCAGAGCGACTGTTTCATTCAAATTATAAAATTTATTTTCGATATTAAATTGTTGTTATTCAAATAAATAATTTTTTGCTTTGAATATTTTTACCTATTACATTTAAGATTGTACATATTGCGTATATGCACAAAGTCAGATAATATATATTTGTGTTTGTATTTGAGTAGATTTTCAGTTAAGTAAAAATGTACTTCTTAACTAGTTTTTATCGTTAGTTTGTTTACAAAATCCATTTTAAGGGTTATTCCATTTGCGGATAACCCTTATTTCATGAATATACTTCTGTTAACCATTTTAAAGTCGGTAATAATTTCGTGCGTAAATCTGCTGTAATTTTCTCCGTACGAATTGACAATGTATATTTTACCTGCGCCAGCATTTTCCGCAGATAAAATTCCTGCTACCGAATCTTCAAAAATAACTGTTTCATTTGTTTTCAGATTGATTTTTTTTGCGGCTTCCAGAAAAACATCCGGGTGTGGTTTACCTCTGAAAGTTCCATTGTCGTAAGCTGTTTTTTCAGGTTCGAACCATTGGCTGAGGCCCATAAATTCAAAGTAAAAACTGACATTTTCGATCCCGGCAGAAGTGGCGATAGTCATTGGAACATTGTTTGCCTTCAGGAAATTAAATAAATCTTCGGCTCCAGGTGCAAAATGAAGATCGTTCACACATAGTTCGCGGTAAATAGCTTCTTTTTCCTGAGCCATTTCGTAAACTTCATCGTCTGTAAGTTGCCCGCCAAAAATCCCACGCATAATATCGGCATTTGGTTTGCCGTGAATTTTTACTCTTTTTTCTTCGTCAGTTAGTTTGACCTGATGTTTTTCAAGAAAAATATCGAATGCTTTGTTGTGAAAAGAAGTATCCCAGAAAATCGTTCCGTTAAAATCAAAAATTGCTCCTTTGAAAATCATTTTCGGTTCTTATTTTAAATATAAATTTCTGAATTCAATTGGTTTTCCTTCGTTTTGAAATCCGATATATCCTTTTTTCGCGTTTAATCCCGTTATGTAGTTCTGCAATTCTCCGTTTACAAAAACTTTAAGTGTTCCGTTTTTTGATATTATTTCCATTGAATTCCATTCGCCAAGCGGTTTTTCGTTGGAAGGTTTTTGTTTGTAAACCGTTGTTTTTACTGTGTCGGTACATTCTTTGGCCCACAATCCGTTCATACAGATAATATCACCGGCAGCATCGGCTTTTTGCTGTACCTGATAGCATACCGGCCATACTGTATCTTTAGGTTGAATATGCACTAAAACTCCGCTGTTGCCTAGAACTTTTGTCCAACGCCAATCCAGTTTTAATGAGAAGTTTTTGTACGTTTTTTTTGTTCGCAAATATCCTGTTGATACCCCGGTGATGCTGAGGATTCCGTTGTCCATTTTGAATACAGTTGTAGGATCGATGGTTTTATCTTTAAGGATATAAATCCAGTTTGATGCATCTTTTTGCGTAAAATATTTTGTATGTTGAGCATTTGCAAATGAAGAAGTCAGCAAAAATGCTGTAGAAAAGAAAATACTGAGAATTGTTTTCATCGTGAGAATGAATTATTTGTTTTATTGAAGTTCAATGGTTCTTTCGTTTTCCTGAAAAATATTGTTTATCGACACATCTTTAGTCTGAATACTATAAATTAACCAGCCGGAAGGCCCGTCAATACATGAAGTTGTCCTTATTTCATTCATAGCAATAGGGAAATCCTCTTTTTTTACCGGAGGAGCTCCCAGTGTTTTTTGCATCTGAATTACATAATCAAAAGCTGCATTTGTAACCTGTTTTGGATCGGCAGTTTGCCATAACTGAACGAGGTAATTATTATCTTCGGAATTGATGCTGTTCAGTTCTGCTGTAAGATCTGCATCAAACGGTTCTCCTCCAAAATTATTTGGCAATTTAATTTTACCGCTTAATTCTTCGTTTAATTTATATTTCACTCCATGAAATGCATAAAATTGCTGAATTTCATCTATTGCCGAGTTTTCGATCGCTTCTTTTGTTGAAAACAATGCAATAGCCTGATCTACAATTTTGTCAAAATTAGGAATGTTTTTGTATTCTGATTTTAATAAGTCACCACTTTTCATTATATAATCCCGCACTTGTTCCCAGTTTGAAACTTCTTCGAGCATGCCATATTCATTAGTTTTGATAATAATCGGTAGATTATTACTTATTGTGAGCAATTTCTCCATAACCGGATTCCAGGTCTCTTTAATTTGGACGTTTTTATAGAGCCATTGTATTGTATAGCTGTTGGCTGTTGAATCAAGAATTTCAATATCAACATCGTAGGAATAAAGTTGGCGCTTGGTAGTGTCAGTTGCGTTGGTAATCTGATAACTGTTTTCTGTGATTGTATACGTTTGTTTGTCATGCAAATTCCAGTAGCCTATTGTCTGGACAGTTGAGTCCTGAAGGTTTATCTGACCGAAAGCAGAACTAAAAAACAGGATTGAAAATAAAATCAGGTAAATCTTTTTCATTTGTAGCAAATTTTATGAGGTTTTATTTTGCCCCAAAATTAACGAATAATTTCAATCAATTCGTGAAAAGGACAAAAAATATCTGTGAATTTATAGCAGTGACAGCAAAAATAATATCAGTCCGGAAAATAAAATGAGCGGGAGGAAAAATACAAACTGGCTTATAACCAACCAGAATATTAATTTCAAAATGTAGCTGAAAGTTGAGGTTTTATCGTGTCTTTTTAAAGTATATTTTTCGAGATCTGATAAATTCATCATTAAAAGTTCTTCTCTGGAAATATTCAAACCGGCAATTCCATTGCTTGACAGACCTTTTCTGAAACCATTAAAAACCGAAGTCGGATGCTTCCATAATCCCCAGCCCATTGTCCACAGAGGAAAAATGCAAAGCGGGAAATATTTCCAGAATCCGGTGGCAATTTCCCACGAAGCAATAAACATTTCGCCTCTCCAGGTTGTATCCTGTTTATTTAAAATATGTTCCAGATCATGGATGTGCAACCTTTTTCTGCGCCAGGATAAGTTGGGCAAAATAAGTTTAAAGAAAGGGAGCGGAACTTCAAACGTGTTGAAGTCAACTCCCCCGTTTTTTGGAATGTTATGATCAAGATAGAACTTATTCAGGTGATCCTGTAATGTCATGAAAATTTTTTAAAGTTCAGATGCGGCACTTTTGTCCATATAGAATTCGATTTCACCATTGGCAGAGTGAACATGCGCTGCCGGAAATTTTTCCCGGGATGATTCGTGTCGGATAATCTGACGCAGTACATCTTTTTTTGCTTCGCCGGTAATCAGAAATACAACCTGTTCGGCCTGATTAATAGTAGGTCCGGTAAGTGTGATACGTTTTTGTCCGTTGGGATGAACTCCCACTGCAACCGTTAATTTTGACTGTAATAAACTCATGTCATTCGGGAAAATAGATGCTGTATGACCATCGTCTCCCATTCCCAGAAGGATTAGATCAAACTGAGGAATTCCGTCTTTTAAAGGGAGTTCGTTCTGTAATAATTTCTGATAACGTTCAGCTTCAGTTTCAGGATTATTTTCTCCCTGCATACGGAAAACATTTGTATCATGAATCGGAACCTGTTTCAATAAGGATTCGTATGTCATTCCGAAATTACTTTCAGGATGAGTCGGCGGTACGCAGCGTTCGTCCACCCAAAATAACCGAACGAAGTGCCACGGAATAGAATCGGAATATTGATTTGCAAGCAGTGTAAACAACAATTTTGGTGTACTTCCTCCCGAAATGGCAATATTTATCGGGAGCGAAAGCTTGTTTTTGCTTCTTGCATTTGTAAGAATCAAATCAGCTACGGCACGTGCCGTTTCTTCAGGCGTATCGTAAATGTGTAAAATCGGATCCATATTAATAATTGTCAGCGAAAAATCAGAAATTTTGTTCTTAACAATGAATATCAGTAAAAAAAATAATTAATCCACTTTGAATTTTTTAAACGGAGCACGCCATTTCAATTCTTTGTTTCCAAACAGTAAATTAGCTTCTTTTGGACCCCAGGTATTGCATTCATAAAAATACAACGGGATATCGGGATTGTTTTTCCATGCTTGTAAAATCGGGTCGACAAATTTCCAGCTTGCTTTTACAGCATCAGCACGCGCATACAGTGTGGAATCACCAATCATACAATCGAGCAACAAACGTTCGTACGCTTCAGAAATTTTGTTTTCAGCCAGATCAGAATAATGAAATGCCATATTTACGTTTTGAACTTTGTAGCCGGCACCCGGAATTTTCATTCCAAAATCAACTGCCACACCTGCATCAGGACTTATACGAAGAATAATCATATTGGTGGACTGCGCTACGCAACGTTGTTTGAAGAGTTGGTGCGGAGCCGGTTTCAAATGGATAACAACTTCGGTAACTCTTTCCGGCAAATGTTTTCCCGTCCGGATATAAAAAGGAACATCCCCCCAGCGCCAGTTGTCCACAAACACTTTCATTGCAACGAATGTTTCTGTCTTTGAATTTGGCGAAACATCTTTTTCCTGACGATATCCGTTTTGGATAACATCATCAACCATGGTTTGAATATACTGCCCACGAACTACATTTTCAGCAATTTCGTGCGGTTTAATCGGGCGCAGAGCCTGAAGCACCTTTACACTTTCATTACGGATAGATTCTGAATCAAAAATGGCAGGTGGTTCCATTGCCACCACGGCCAAAACCTGTAAAAGATGGTTCTGAATCATATCGCGCATTGTTCCCGAAGTGTCATAATAGCCACCACGACTACCAACACCAATTTTTTCGGCAGCGGTAATTTCCACGCGGTCGACGTATTTTCTGTTCCATATCGGTTCAAAAAATCCATTTGAAAAACGAGTCACCATGATATTCTGGACAGTTTCCTTGCCCAGATAATGGTCGATACGATAGATTTGATCTTCGTTAAATCCACTTCTGAGTTTGTTGTCAAGATCAATGGCTGTTTCAAGACTGTATCCGAAAGGTTTTTCAACAATAATGCGTTTCCAGCCATCGTCCTCGGTATTAAGTCCGTACTTTACAAGATTGGCAGCTACTACTTCGTATAAAAATGGTGGAATTGAAAAATAATAAATGATATTTTTTGGAACATTTAATTTTTTCGACAGTTGGTCAATGTATTTTTTTAACGCGCCAAAATCTTCTTCCGTCTGGTTGTGAACTTTCTGATAATAAACGTGTTTCAGGAAATTTTTTAATTTTTCGGGATATTCGTTTGTTCCCGTTTTTGCGAATTCTTTCAGCGCATCGCTGACATCGTTCCGGTTGGTTTTTTCATCTTTTTCCTGACTTCCGGCACCAATTACGACGAAATCCTCAGGTAATAAATTGTCGAGATAAAGTTGAAAAATAGCCGGTAATAATTTTCGTTTTGCCAAATCACCATTTGAACCGAAAATGACTAATATCTGGTTCTCAACAGGGTTCTTTTTGGTTTTTTTGTTTAATTCTTCCACGTTGTTTTTTTATAAATAGGAGTAGAGTTTATATTTTATATAGAATATTGCTTTATAAGTTTCGCCGTATACCGGCTCTGTTTGATTGTACAGATGAAGCCGGTTTGTGCTAAAACTAACAATTGTATGCTTTATTTGTTTATTGATAAATTCAATATAAGGATAGTTTGACTGAATTATTTCATTCCGGAGTTGTATCTCCCGATTTGAACACTTGTATTTTATTTTTAAAACCACTTTTTCCGCCTGAAAAACCATAACATCAGCAAGGTAACGATAATCATAATTCCCCACATAAGGAAGTAACCATGTTTCCAGTGTATTTCAGGTAAATAATCAAAATTTGTTCCGTATACGCCTGCAATAAATGTGAGAGGTATAAATATTACCGAAAATACAGTTAGAATTCGCATGATGTCGTTCAGCTTTGTGCTCATCATGGTGTGGTAGATGTTCATTTGGTCATAAAGAATTTCACGGTAACTGTCCGAAAGTTCAGAAGCTTCATTAATATTATCCTGCAATTCTTTAAAATGTATTCTGTTTTCTTCGTTGATGAATTCAGATTCCATTTTTGCCAGATTTAATATCATTTCTTTTGCCGGTTTTATACTTTTTCGCAAAAAGTTAAGCTCTTTTTTGTAGCTGTTTATTTTTTCAAGTATTTCTTTATCAGGATCATCGGTCATATTTTCTTCCAGACTTTCTATTTTGTCGCCCAACTGGCCGATGATGTAAATATAATTGTCAACCACGATGTCGATCAGTGCAAAGGCCAGATAATCTGTTCCCGAACTGCGTATTTTATTTTTGTGCTTCCTTATGCGGTCGCGTACCGGATTAAAAACATCTCCCGGTTGCTCCTGAAACGAAATTAAAGAGTTTTCGGTAAATATCAGACTCAGATTTTCAACAGACAATTCGCCTGTTTTCTCCATGTATTGCAACATTTTTATAGTGATAAAAATACCGTTTTCCAGTTCTTCTACTTTCGGTCGCACAGACGGATTCATTACATCGGATAAAATATTACTCTCAATTTTATAAACTTCCGATAGTTCTTCCATCAATTTTTCGTTGTGCAAACCATCGATATTCAGCCAGCTGATAGTATCTGAATTTTTGAGTTTCAGTAATTCTTTTGTGGTTTTTACATCGAATTCGTTTACATTCGACTGGTCGAAATCCATCACATGCATACTGATAGTTTCTGTCTTTTTCTGACCTCTGAACACCAGCGCATAAGGCGATAAGCCTATATCTTCTTTTTTCTTTCCGGTTAATCTGGACATAACGTGAGTATTTTTATGATTTTATAAAAATTCCTGATTCCTTCGCAGTTTTATGTTATAAATCTGTTTTCGGAATTCCGGATAAATAAAAAAACAGGGAATTGCTTTTCGCTTTTCCCTTGTTTTATTATCAGAATGGTAATTACTTTTGAATAATCTTTCCGCTACCTGTCAGGGAGTACAAAACCACAGGACTTCCATAATATTCAATGTTTCCCGAACCTGTGATTTCACCTTTTAAAGTATCGTTAGCGGTTACATAGATATTCCCGCTTCCGGTGATAAGACAACTGGCAACGTCTGCCGATAATTGTGGCAAATTCATGTTACCACTGCCTGTAATATAAGCGTACAGATTTTTCACGTTCCCACTGATATTTATATTTCCGGGACCTGAAATGTAAGCATTCAGCTCGTTCAGATTAACTCCTTCATTTACAGTTACGTTCCCGCTACCTGAACTATAAATTGTATTCAGGTCCTTGAATGCTGTGTTTAAAGTCATATTTCCGCTTCCGGTTAATATCAGTGTGGTAAGCGAATCGGGTATCAGAATCCTCACATCTGCCTTGCTGTTCATTAAAATTGTCGAAATCGGGTCGACGGTTATAATCAGATTTTTTGAAACGACTTTTGCAGATATGTATTTGATTATATTTTCATAATCCGAAATATCAACAATAAATGTATCCGTTTTATAAACCGAAGTATCAATCTTTTCGATGCTGATATTGGCATTGCTTCTTAGTTCAACTTTTTGAAATTCAGTGGTTGCAGTTTCATCGGTAACGATATTTCCTTTACCCGAAATCCCGAAAAAATCTGATGTACAGGCTGTAAACAGACCAATGCTTATCAGTATATAAAACAATCTTGAAACAGATTTCATTTTTATAAAAATATTTGAAAGAAATTTTTTAAAAAACTAACAGAATTGATTTCAGACTTACTGAATTAATTCTTTCATAATCAGAGTCATAAGTGGCTGAACGGAATTGCCTATTTCCTGTACTTCTTCATGACTTACTTCCACTATTTTTCCGGGCACTCCAAGGTCGGTGACGATAGAAATTCCGAAACATTTCATTCCTGCATGATTCGCCACAATTACTTCCGGAACAGTACTCATTCCTACCGCATCGGCACCAATGGCACGGAAGTATCTGTACTCGGCCGGTGTCTCAAATGTAGGTCCCGAAGTTCCTACATACACTCCCTCAACTACTTTAATGTTATTTTTCGATGCAATATCTTTTGCTTTAGCGATTAATTCTTTTGAATATGCTTCGCTCATGTCAGGGAAGCGGGTGCCCAGTTCAGGGAAATTTTTTCCTCTTAACGGGTGTTCAGGAAATAAATTAATATGATCCGTGATAATCATTAAATCACCGATTTCAAAATCAGGATTTACACCTCCGGATGCATTTGAAACCAGTAATGTTTCAATTCCAAGGGCTCTCATTACTCTTACAGGAAACGTTACGGCTTTCATATCGTACCCTTCGTAAAAATGGAAACGACCCTGCATGGCAAGAACTTCAGTGTTTCCAAGTTTTCCTATAATCAGTTTTCCACTATGTCCTTCCACTGTGGAAACAGGGAAATTGGGAATTATTTCGTAAGGAATTTCAGTTTTTTCAGTAATTTGAGTGACGAGATTGCCAAGCCCGGTGCCAAGTATAATTCCGGTTTTGGGGCTTAAAGATAATTTAGAACGTAGGAAATCAGCGGTTTCTTGTATTTTCAACAACATAGTTTTTAATTTTTTGAATAAATAGTTCTTCTTGATTATGTAAAATTTTAACACGAATAGGCATCGCGTAAGTTTTTGCTTTTAATTTTTCGGGGAAATTTACATCAGCAACTAATCTGGCAGCATCTTTTTCTGTTACGATTATAATTTTATTGTCCGATTCAATGTAATCGTACATTTGTTCCAGCAAATTAAAATCCTTGATCTGAAAAGCGTGATGATCTTCAAAAAAAAGGGTCTTTATATTCCCGGTATATTTTTGTACCTGTTCTAAAGCCGGTTCGGGCGATACGATTCCTGCAACAAGCAGAACATGCGTATCGTTTTCTTTTAGTTTTTCGTAGGTTAAATTTTCATGATCCGAGCCGGCAAAAACCGGAATTAGTTCATCGTATTCAAAACCCGAAAAGAAAAGTAACTGATTTGTTTCCTGATTTATTTCAGTTTCAATCAGGCGCATATCAATCGGTTTAATGTCAAGCGGACATTTTGTTACAATAATTATATTTGCTCTT
>MTLE01002071.1_pt1 | contig 12303 bp, 8 predicted proteins | sample 1982461 | NCBI WGS metagenome assembly MTLE01 (sample SAMN05712605, study PRJNA340218) | biofilm metagenome | isolation source: sample SPL anode biofilm adapted to -200 mV | place: USA | collected 2012-02-03
CGGTAAAGGCGCCTTTTTCATGGCCGAAAAGCTCGCTTTCGAGCAAGGTTTCCGGAATGGCGGCGCAATTGATGCGCACATAGTTGGCCTCATGCCGTTTGCTCAGCGAGTGCAAGGCACCGGCGATCAGTTCCTTGCCCGTGCCGCTTTCACCCAGGATGAGCACGGTGGCATCCGTGGGGGCGACCGTTTGAATGAGCTGCCGCAATTCGACCATTTTGGGCGAGTTGCCGATGATTTGCTCCACCTGGCATACATCCCCGGAACGAGCCCGCAATTGGGCGTTTTCCTTGATGAGCTTGTGGCGTTCGGCGCAACGGCCCACGGCATGCAGCAATTCCTCCGGCGCAAAGGGCTTGGCCAAATAATCGATGGCTCCCGCCTTGATGGCCTCCACCGCCAGCTTGGGCGTGGCGTAGGCGGTAATCACCAAAATGGGCAGCTGAGCATAACGGGCGCGCGCTTTTTCCAAGAATTCATAGCCGCTCATCCCCCCCAGCCGGGCGTCGGTAATCACCATGAAAAATTCTTCCTGGGATAGCAATTCCAGGCCTCGTTCGGCGGACTCGACGGATTTGACACTATACCCTTCATCCGTCATGACCGTCTCGAGCGAGAGACGCATGTTCTTCTCATCATCTATGATGAGGAGCGGTGGCAGACTCGGTTTCATTTACGCAGTTTCATCAACGACTTGGCGGGTAAAGTCAATATAAATTCGGTGCCTATTCCCAGCTCCGATTTTATTTTGGCCGTGCCGCCGTATATTTCAATGTTGTGCCGCACTATAGCCAAGCCTAATCCGCTGCCCTTTTCTTTGGTGGTATAATAGGGTTCGAAGATTTTTTCCCTAATTTCCAAGGGCACCCCCGGGCCGGTGTCGGATATGGTGACTAGCACTGAGAAATCCTCGCCGGGCTGGGCGGTGATTTTAATTTTTCCCCCGTTAGGCATGGCTTCCCGCGCGTTGAGCAGGAGGTTGACAAAAATTTCGTTTAAATGGCTGCGCTGCATCATCAACGGAGGCAAGTTGGGGGCGAATTCCCGGATGACTTCAATGGGATAATTAATAACGCTGGGCAGCACGAGGTCGACGGAGCGATTCAGTTCTTCGATGACATCGATTTTTTCCAAGGGATCTTCCGCCAGCCGGGCGTAGCCCATGAGGTTGGTGATGATGCGGTCCGAGCGGTCTACTTCCTCCCGAATGATGCGAATGGCCTGAGTGATGGTGGCTTTGCCTTCCTTGACGTTGCGCTGCAAGTTAAAGGCGGCGTTATTGATGATTCCCAGCGGGTTTTTCAACTGGTGGGCGATTTCCGCCGCCAACCGGCTGGTGGCGCGCAGTTGCTCTTGGCGCAGGGCAAATTCGCGGGCCTCATCTTCCGCTCGACGCTGGCGATCCAATAGGATTTGAATCGCATAACAGCAGGCGGTCATTAGCCAAAGCAACGCCAACCGCATGATCGCGCTTTCCGGCGCAACCTCTTCCTGCGGACCAGGAAGGGGCTCGAATTTGTTAATGGCGATTTCCGCCAAACCAGCTGCCATATAGCAAGCGCTAACGATAACGTTTAGGGTTAGTTGGAATTGCGCCGAGGGGATGCTGATCGCATTGCGGGCGATCAACCCGAGGAATATCCAAAAAATCATGCTGTCAAACCCGCCCGTGATGAGGATTAGTCCTGACAAGAAGAGCGTGTCCAACAGGGAGATGCCAAAAACGGTGAATTGCACCACCCGAAAGGGCAGCCAATCCATCGTCATGAGGACGGATGCGCCCCCAATATTCAACATCACACAGACCAGGAAGAATTGGCGTACGGTGGCCAATACCACGTCTTGAGTGGTATCCGTCTCATTCCCCAGCTTTTTCTGAAACAAGTAATAGAACAGCACCACAATGACCAGCAACTTGACGGGCAGAATGATATTCCGCTCCGTGCGCCGGATGCGATCCGCTTGTTCGCTGGGGTCCAATGTATTGGTCTCCAGGAACTTGGGTACCTGTTTTACTTTGTCCCAAAAGGTTAGGTTCATGCCGATGGCTGTATGTCACGGGGCTTGCGCGATAAAATCCCCCCTCCCGTTCGCGGTGGATGTAAAACACATCGCCGTGACCAGCCGTTATGGAATAAATTTTTTATAACCGTAATCCGGAGCTTAATCAACTCGCTGAAGTGACAATTCGTTCCAGCCCTAAAACCCTGTAAGGTGGTGTTAATTAATCTCTTTTTTGTAGCATTTTTAGTGCCTGTTCCACGATGCCTTCCACCGGCCACATGCGGCCCGCTCCGACGTACCCGCATGCGAGCATACCTTCTTCCGGTCCAATGAATTGCGCGCCTCTTTCGCGGAGCAATTTCACGTTAAATTGGGTGGCGGGATGGTGCCACATTTTACCGTTCATGGCTGGGGCAATCAGCAATTGCGCGGCCGGGTTCAAAGCCAAAGCCATGCAAGTCAGCGCATTATCCGCGATCCCATGCGCCATTTTCGCAATCGTATTGGCGCTGGCGGGAGCCACGATCATGAGTTGGGCGGCATCCGCCCATTCGATATGGAGCGGTTCCCAATCTTCTTGCTCGCTAAATAGTTCGGTCGCCACGCGATACCGGGTCAACGTTTTAAAGGGTTGAGCCGTGACGAATCGTTGCGCATCGGGAGTCATCACCACGCGCACCGAGCATTCCTTTTTGGTCAATTGGCTGGCGATGTCCACCGCCTTATGAGCGGCAATGGAACCGGTAACCCCCAGGATGACGACTGGATTTGGGTGGCTCATGTTATTAGGTGTTCGCTGCTTCGTTAAAGCCGCGAGTTAGACGGTAAAGTTTTTAACGCGAGAGGATTTTAATTTTTCGGCGTCGACAATGGCTTGCATGCGCCGCTGGTCTTCCGCGATGGAGGAACTGATCACCAAATAATCAAAGTGGGGCCATTGGGCAATCTCATCTTTCGCCGCGCTTAACCGGCGTTGGCGAACCTCCTCCGAATCGGTTCCCCGTTTCCGCAATCGCTCAGCCAAAACCTCGATCGTGGGCGGCGTGATGAAGACGGTTACCAAAGCGGCGCGCAGTTCGGGATCTTCCTGCGCCCGTTTCTGCAAAGTGGCGACGCCTTGGACGTCCAGGGCGATCAATACATCCCGTCCGGCGCGCAAGTGATTAAGCACTTCCGATTTCAACGTGCCATAGTGGAACTGATAGACATTGGCGTGCTCCAGAAACAGGTTTGCTTGAACCTTCTGTTCAAAAGTCTCCGGGGTCAGGAAATAATAATCCACGCCATCTTTTTCCCCGGCGCGGGGGGCGCGCGTGGTGCACGTAATCGCGCGCCGAAGGTTGGCGTTGGTGGCTAACAAGTTCTGGCAAACCGTAGTTTTGCCGCCTCCCGAGGGGGCGGAGATCACCAGCAAAATGGCGGCGGAGGTCATACGGATTATTCGACGTTTTGCACCTGCTCCCGGAATTTCTCCAATTCCGTTTTCAGAAAAACGACTTCGCGCGAGATGGCACTATCGTTGCCTTTAGCTCCCAAAGTGTTTACTTCGCGGTTCATTTCTTGGCAAAGGAAGTCCAGGGTACGGCCGACCGGATCGGTGGATTTCAAACAATCATTGAATTGCTGGAAATGGCTCTTAAGCCGGCTCAACTCTTCGGAAATATCCGAGCGATCAGCAAACAAAACGATTTCCTGGGCCAGCCGTTGCGGATCTATGGTGGTGCCCGACTGTTGAACCCGGGCCTGCAATTGTTCTTGGTAGCGTTGGAGCACCGCGGGCGCCAGCTTCTCCACCCGGGCCGCCGCTTTCTTCATGTTGTTGACCCGGTTGACCAAGTCCTTGGCTAAATTTGTGCCTTCGCGCTCGCGCATCTTCACTAGCGCTTGCAGGGTCTGTTTTAAGGCTTTCTCAATGGCCGGCCAAAATTCCGAGGCGTCTTGGGCGATGTCTTCGGTCTCCATCACCCCAGGGGCGCGCGCGAGCAACTCCAAGCTCACGTCACCCTTAATTTTCAGTTCTTTGGCCAGGCGGCGCAATTCCCGCGTATACTCTTTGGCCAGCGCGGTATTAATCCGCACTTTGGAAACAGATTCGCTTTCCGTGGCGTGCAAAGTGACCCGCACCGTGACCCGGCCGCGCGAGACATGCCGGTTAATTTCATCCCGGGCTTGCGGTTCCAAGGATTCCAGTTCGCGTGGCAATTGCACCGAAAGCTCACTTTGCTTTCGGTTGACCGAACTGGCCTCCACTACGATTTTAAAACCATTTTGAGCGCATTCACCGCGCCCATAACCCGTCATCGATTTCATGGACGGCCATTATGGGGGAGAAGGCGGCCACGTGTCATCTTCAATCGGTTGGCGGGTCACTTCGCGTTCGTGACCCATTCATAAAAAAACACGCCCCGCGTGGGGCGTGTTCTGTAAAGGACTAGCTCTTTTTTGTTAAGCGATTGAATTACAATTGTTTGGCGAGGATGGCGGCGCTGGCTTCGTAGACCTTTTTGTGCAGCGAGTTGCCGTGGGAATCCATGGTGACCACCACGGGGAACTTCTCCACCACCATTTCCCAGATAGCTTCCGGCGAGCCGAATTCCTGCTGGAAATAGACGTTGGGGACTTTTTTGATGCATTCCGCCAAGACTTGGGCGGCGCCTCCAATGGCGTGGAAATAAACGCAGCCGTGTTCCTTGCACGCAGCCAAAGTGCGATCGCCCATGCCTCCTTTGCCAATGACCCCGCGCAGGCCGAATTTCTTGATAATTTCGCCCTGGTAGGGTTCTTCACGGATGGAGGTGGTGGGGCCGGCGGCGACCACTTTCCATTCGCCCTTTTCGTCTTTCAAGACGACGGGGCCGCAGTGGTAAATGATGCCGTTTTGGAAGGAAACCTCCGGCGGGAGCGTGCCACCTTCATGCAGGAATTTATGCACGGCATCGCGGCCGGTGAAAACAATGCCGCTTAATTCGACTTCATCGCCGACTTTGAGGGCACGGATCTTTTCTTCAGTGAACGGAGCTGATAGCGAGATCATAGTGTTAGTATAACCATTGTTGGATTTTGCCCTCGGGGCTGAGGGTCGCGCCCTGGCGGCGGAAGGCCCAGCACATATAACTCACGCTGACGAAAAACGACGCGGGCACCCGGTTCAGCGAGCCAATCTTGACCCCGAGCAGCGTGGTGTTGCCACCGAAGCCCATCGGGCCGATACCCAGCGAATTGCCGACCTTCAGGATATCTTGCTCCAAATTATCCAATTCCGGATTCGGATTCCGGTCGTCCAGTTTGCGCAACAGCTGAAGCTTGGAATGTTCATACCCGGTGGCGCGATCGCCGCCAATGCACACCCCGAGAACGCCCGGGCCGCAGCCCTTGCCTTGGGCCTGCAACACGGCGTCCAAGATCACTTTGCGGCAGCCATCCAGGTCGCGGTTGGCGTGCATTTTTTCAATCGGCAGGGAGTATTGCGCGCCGACGTTTTCGCAGCCGCCGCCTTTGAGCATCAGGCGCACCCGGACTTCCGGCGAACGGTGCTGGTGGAAATGCAAGACGGGCGCGCCGGGGCCGACGTTGGTGCCGTCGTTTTTTCCGTTGAGGGAATCCACGGAGTTTTGGCGGAGATAGCCGGCTTTGGTGGCGGCGGTGACCGCTTCCCGGGCGGTGGCTTCAAATTCAAGCTGGTCGAAATCACGGGGGGCGTCCACGTAGAACAGCACGGTGCCCGTGTCTTGGCAGAGGGGTTGCGACTTGCTTTTGGCAAGTTCGATGTTGCGCTGAATAATCTTCAGGGCCGATTCGGCAATCGTGCCAGCTTGTTCGCGTTGGAGCGAGGCCAGCAGGGTTTGTTGCACATCATCCGGAATTTCGGCGGATGTTTTCCTAATTATCTCGATAATTGAGTCCTTGAGGACGCTCATACGGCGCGGACTCTAGCTGCCGGCCGAATCCCTGTCAAACCGCCGTTGCCCCGCCTGCGGATTTGCGCGTCCGTGAGTGGGCAGCGGTGGGCTTAGCTTTTTGAAGGGGGATGCTGAACCAGAAAACCGTGCCTTGTTTCGGGGAAGTGGTTACGCCAACTTTGCCATGCAAATATTTTTCCGCCAACAGCTTGACGCTGTAAGTGCCCAGTCCGTGCCCCGCGCCCTTCGTGGAAAAGGAGCGTTGGAACATTTGGCGCTCCACTGCGGGCGGCAGTTGGCCTGGGTTTTGCACACTGAACCGCAAATTTTGGCTATCTTTTTGGCAACTGAGGGTAATGGCTTGGTTTTCCGGAATGGCCTCCAGGGCGTTCTTGATCAAGTGTCCCAACATGCGTTGGAGCAGGACTGGATCGCCCTCGAATTGCAGCGCTAACGATTTGGGATCGATTTGGATCTGTCGTCGCGCCGCCACCGGATGCTGTTTAAAGCGTTTCGCTTCGGTTTCCAGCAAATCGAGCGATCCCGTGGGTTGGAAACTCAATTTTAACTGATTTTTCTCCGCTAAATCCAAATCCCGTTGCGTCTGAATTTCTTCCAACAACTGTTTTAATCCCGCTTGCAGCCGTTTTTTTTCCGACGCTGTTTTGGGAGGGTTTTCCACCATTTGCACCAAATTTTCCAAACCGCCCGCTTGATTAATCAAGTCATGGAAAAAGACCCGTTCCAGGGCTTGGCGCCGTTTTTGGTGGCTGATATCGGCAATGGAGACGATGGAGAATTGCTCGCCCTTGTGAATAAAGGGGATAGCGTTAATGAGCAGATCGACGGCTTCGGGCTGGCAATTGATCACCCGCGTCAAGTGGCACTCTTCCACCCGGCGCTGCCCCATCAGGCTGGCGATGATCGCCTTGGCGGCGCCGCATTCTTGGCAGGACATCGTGGTGCCGCAGCTTTTTTTGGTGCCGAAAACATGATCGCACGCCAGCGCCTCGCCGGGACGCAAACCCAACAATTGATCGAGGGCATGCCCAGGGATCAAATCTTGGCAATTCTGGCTGGCAAATACAATTTGGCGCTGGCGGTTTAAAATGAAAACGTAGTTCAACACCGAGTTGAGCAACTCGGAAGCCAGCGGATTTTCGGCAATCGCCGCGGATTGCCGGTGGATCACCTCGATCGGCACCCGTTCGGACACTTCAAATTCAACTAATGGAATATTTATGCTCATGCTGCCGGCCTCTTTTATGCCAGCGAATTTGCTGGACGCAATCCCTATCCGGATGATCTCCCCGCCATGTATATCGGCAGAATGGGAGTTTTCCTTAGTGGAAGGGCTATCGTCCGTTGGGATGATATCAAGCTAAGCCCTTTTTGCCCCGTATGAATAATTAGCCCGTCCAGCCAGGATCAAGCTTCCCAAGCCGCGTCAATCGCCTGTTTGCATTTGAGGCAGGCTTCGTAAGGATCGGGCACTTCCCAGGCATCCACCATGATCCATCCCCGAAAACCGCCCTCCTTGAGCAGGCGCAAACCTTTTCCGCAATCGGTATGGCCGTCGCCACAAGCCAGGTGTTTGGAAGTGCCGCCGTCGCGCAAGGTTCCATCGGTGTCGCAAAATTGTACATAACCGATGTTTTTAACTCCCACGCGTTGGAGCAATTCCTCCGGCTTGCCACTGGAGTGGCACATCAGGTCGAAATGGCTGGGATCGTAAATCCCCTTCAAGGCTGGGTGATTGGCGCCTTTCAGGATGCGTTGATAGTGATCTTCCTGGTTGAACACGAACACCGGCTCGATTTCAAAACACGCGAGCAATCCTTGGCTGGCGGCGATTTCGCCCGCCTCGTGGAACGTTTGCGCCAGCCGTTCGATGGCTTGATCGATGGTCTGCCCCCGCAGGCCGCCGCCGGGCCATAACCCCACGCAATCGCAGCCCAGCTGGCGGGCGAGGCGAGTGCGATTCCGAAAGTCCGTGAGCCATTGCTTGCGGACGGCGGCTTCGGGATCGAACGCGCCTTCCGCGCCAAGTTGAATCGAAAACACCCGCAGCCCGTATTCGTCGTACAGCCGGCGCAAGGCGCGGACGCGGTTCTCTTCGTCCGAGTCCGGATAATTACCGGAGGGCCACCCGCTCACCAATTCCACACCGTCAAACCCATGCCTGGCGGCGAAATCCAAAATCTCCCAAATCGGGTAATTCTTTTTATATTTCGAGGAACCCGATTCAAAGCCGTTGAGGCCAATAGCGGTTTTCCAGCGCGGGCCGCCGGTCTCCGCGGCGGAAAGGGGCATCAAGGGAAGCGCCATCGAGGCGCCGATCAATTTCAAAGCTGTGCGGCGGTGGATGTGGGTTGGCATGACCTCAATCTATGCCTCTCGGAAAGCCGAGACAAGCCACTTCTTAACAACCGCTCGATACCACGCCGAGAGCTGGTTCACGTAACCACAGGCCCAGTTTTTCAGGGTGCCACTTTGATTCTGAAATAGGCGCTGCCGGTGGCGGTAGCCGGGAATGGAAATTCCAGGGTGCCGGTGGCAGACACCGTGCCGGTTTCCACGTCTTCCCAGGCTTCCAGATTGGTGGAGCTTTGCAGAGTGCAAACCTGTCCCGGAACGCCTCCGGTGAGGGCAGCCCGCAATTCACCTGTGCCGGTCCGTTGAACCGCCAGGTTGCCCGCGGCGGCCAGCACCACGGTAAAGGTGTGCGCGGCGAACCCGCCGGTGGCGTCGCGTACTTCCAGCCGGTACTCCCCAAGATCCTCCACCGACCCTAATCCCAGATTGAGTGCCGCCGCCGCGCCCTCGCTGACCGGCTGGCCATTTTTGAACCATTGCCAAGTGAGCTCGCCCCAGCCCGCGGCGGCTGCGGTGAGGGTGGCCTCAGCTCCCAGGCCAACGGGCTGGCGGCTGGACGGTGGCCCCAGGAGCAGGGGCGCTCCCGGCTTGATCAGCGTCAGCCGCGCCGTTTGGCTGCGGATTACAGCCGCGCCGAGCCGGGCTTCCACGAAGTATTCTCCCGCGTCGGCCCAGGCCAGTTTAGTTAGTGTGAGTTGGGCTTGCGTGGCCCCCGCCAGCGGCTGGCCTTGGTGATACCACTGGAACGTTGGCTGGCCGGTGCTTTCCACCGCTGCCTTTAGCGTGGCCGATTGGCCCAGCAGCCGCGCCGTGTCCGCCGGATGCCCCGTAAAGCGCAGCGCTTCGGCACCGATTACCGTGAGCGTGGCGGCATTCGTCACCTGGCCGGCGGCGTTGCTGACGATGAGGGAATAAGTGCCGGCATACGCCGCGCTGGCGGCCGCCAATTCCAGGCGCGAGGTGGTGGCCCCGGAAATGGCCACGCCATCTTTGAACCACTGGCAAGACATGGGCGCCGAGCCAAGGATATGCGGGGCGAAAACCTGGGTGCCCCCCACCGCCACTTCGGCGTTGGCTAGGGGCGGAGCGAGGCGCGGCGGTTGCGGTGGCTCGTCTTCCGATGGAGTGCCTCCCGCCGGGGTGGGAATCAAAAAGACGCGGTTGATGCCACCCGCAGCCAGGCAGGCACCATGGTTTGCGCCTGCCAATAGCGGCGCGGAGGCCAGCGGGGTGTGCGCGTCGCCGGTGAGCCGTTGCAAGCGCGGTTGGGTTGCGGCCAGATCGGCCAGCAACACTTTGCCGCTGGGGAAACTGCCGTCTCCCGGCGCGAAGTACGAGCCGCCAATCCAGAGTGCTCCTTCGTGTTGGCGCACATAGTTGATGGTTTGCCAGCGGCCGAGGTCCCATACTTGGCGGGTGCCCTCGGGATCGTCCGGATGGCAGAGCACGAGCTTCAGGGCGCGCGCGCCAAACCAGTTGGTTTCAAAACGCTGTTGCATGACGGCGGCGACGCGGTGGTGCCAGGCGAACACGCCGAGTGTGGTGGTGGTGGCGTCAGGCACGGGGGCGAGCGCCGTCCAATGCCGCGTCTGCGGTGCCAGTTGCGCCGCCAGCCAGGTGGATTCGCCCCAGCCTTTGGTCTCTTGGATCAACCGCCCGAACATAGTGTCCACCACCAAACCCACCCCGGCGCTGTAACCTTCGTGCAGGGCGAATTCCAGCGCGCGCGCCGCCATGTCCCCGCCGAAAAAGCTGGAGGCGTTGGCGATGGTGTTGAGCACCACTAGCCAGCGGGCGACGCAATCGTGGTTCTCGAAAGCGTGGCGGAATTCGAGCAAATAGCCGGACATGCCGGGGCCGTCCGCCAGCAGGTTGGCGAGCAAGCCGTTCATCCACGCGCCCATCGCGTGCGGCACGCCCACTTTGAAATTCAGGCAGGGGCGCAGCAGGCTGGCCAGGGTAGAATCCAAATCACTCAGGCCAAAGGACGCCTCGGCTTGCAGACGCAAAGCTTGCTCCAATTGGGCGCGGAACAAGCTGCTGGGGCGGATGGCCGCTTGGTGAAACACCTGGCCCGCTGTCACCGCGGATAACCCATGCGCATCCATCGCCGCGATCAGGTCGGAAACTTTGCTCAGCGGATACGATCCCGGCTGGCCATTCAGCCCCCAAGATTCCAGCGCCGCACGCACGGTCATGTTGGGGCTAAGGATGTGGCCCGCGGGAAGCGATTCCATCAAGGCGCTGGCCATCAGCCGCCCCAGCGCCAGCCGGGCCTGCATTTCACCGGCGGCCGCGGCCAGCTGGGTGTTAAAATCTCCGAGAGAATCCGGCAATGCGAAGGCGCCGGAGAGCTGGCTGGCTAAGTTGCCAGCCAAGGTTTGCTGCATTTCCCGCAATTGCTGGTTTACCTCATTCAGATAGCTTGTGAAGTCCTCGTGCCCGGTGAGGTAACGGTAGAATTTCAGCAATTCATACCACGCGGGGCCATCGGGGTTTAGCGCTAGCCCGCGCCCGGAGTCATTCCAGGAAAACAAAGCCATGTCGAGCAGCTTGTCCGTCGAATCGGGGAACTCCGCGCAGGCGGGCAAGCTGGGCAAATCAATTCCTGGCAGCGAATCGATAAAGCCCCGCACCGAATCCAGCAAGCCGTTGACGGCCCCGAAGCCCCCGGCGGTTTGCAGCATGCCGTCGATCATCTGCCCAGCCGGCGAACCTTGCGCGCTGGCCAGCAACTCCCCCAAAGTGCGCCGCATGAAATCCGGATTGCCCAGCAAGGGGCTGATCACATGGCGGGTGAGATACCGGGCCAATGTCTGCTCGTCGATTTCCTCGTTAAAAGCCGCCGCGAAAGCCGCCTTGGCCTGGCCCGCCGTTTGCAGGCTGACTCCGGGCGCCAGCAGGGATTCCAGCCAAGAGCGCAGGGCTGGGGCCAGCCAAGCTTGGCTGAGGCGCGACTCCAGTTCCGTGTCCAGGTGGCCGGCGAACACTTTGGCCAGCGCCATTTCCAATGAATCCTCCAAGGCGATGCCGTATTCTCCCAAAACTTCTGGCAACGCTTGGTTGGCGGCGTGATACTCCAGCAAGCGGGCGCTCAAGGCAACTTCGGCGGGGCCACAAGCCGCCGCGTACAAATCCATGCCTTGCGCTTGCCAGGCAGCCACCTTCGCCGAAGGCAGGGCTTGGGCGAGCAATTCCCGCAAAGATTTTTCCAGCGCCCCGGCGGCGAAGATTTTTCCCAGCTTGGGCGTCCAAAAAGTCTCCGTTTGCGCCGTTCGAGTGGGGGCAAACTCGGTCACTTCGACCCAGTTGGAGCTGGCGTCGAAACGCAAGCTGGCGGGATGGCCGCGCAGCAAGCCGTTCAAGGGGTGTTCGGTGAGCCGCGAAGGGCCGTTATAGCCTCCCCACATAAATAGCGGGTGGCTGGGGTCGCTCAAGTCGAACAACACTTCCCGGTGGATTTGGCCCAAATTATCCCCGTTGACCTGCGCGTTGGGGATCACTTGTTGCAGCATGCTGGCGTGGCCGCCCGCGATGTGCAATTGGGTCAGGCCAAGGCCCAGCCCGGTGTCCGGTGACCGCAACGTGTGATCGAGTGTCAGCGTGCCATCGGCCTGGAATCGATAGACGGCCAGCCCTGTGCGGGTTTGCAGCAGCAAGCCATCGGGGAAAGGCGCCAGTGCCAGCGGGGTGAACATGACGCCGTTGGTGAGCACGGAGCCGAAGTCGACCGAGGACGCCAAACGCGGGCGTGAGGTGTTGCGGGTATCCCACACATCCAGGATTTCGTGGCCCGCCGAGTCGGTCACTGCCACGTACAAGCGGTTGTGAAAGCCGGCTAGTTGATGAATGCTGGTGATTCCCGTCGCCCGCCCGGTTTGGTTGGTGCTGGCGTACAAGGTTCCCAGCACGCCGCTAGGTGAAGGATGCAACGGTGGCGCTTGGTCTTGCCCCCAACTTGTCCCCACGAGTCCCCCGGCCCACATGGCCAGCCACCAGCCAATCGTTCGCTTCATGATGTCGT
>MTLE01003073.1_pt2 | contig 12284 bp, 9 predicted proteins | sample 1982461 | NCBI WGS metagenome assembly MTLE01 (sample SAMN05712605, study PRJNA340218) | biofilm metagenome | isolation source: sample SPL anode biofilm adapted to -200 mV | place: USA | collected 2012-02-03
GTGGAGTTTTCCTGGGGCGCCACGGAGTTCAAGGCGCAGGAATTGGTGGACGCGATCGTGGAACTGACGGAGACGGGTTCATCTTTGCGCGCCAACAACTTGCGCATCGTTGACACCTTGTTAAGCTCCACGCCGCGGCTGATCGCGAACCACAAATCCTGGGCGGACAGCTGGAAGCGGGAGAAGATCGAAACGATGGCGCTGTTGCTCAAAGGCGCCTTGGAAGCGGAGACCAAGGTCGGGCTCAAGATGAACATTTCGCAAGAAAATTTGCCAAAGTTATTGCAATCTTTGCCCGCTTTGCGTAATCCAACTATTTCAAGTCTGAGTCGGCCGGACTGGGTAGCGGTGGAAACGATCATTGACGAGAAAGTTGTTCGTGAGATGATTCCGCGCCTCAAGGCCGCTGGCGCGGAAGGAATCATTGAATATCCGCTCAACAAAGTGGTATATTGACGGGCGGAAAGTGGAAATCAGTTTATGGGATCATTAAAGAAACGTCGTAAAGCGAAGATTAATCGGCACAAACGCCGCAAGAAGATGCGCGCCAATCGTCATAAGAAGCGCACTTGGCAGAAGTAATTGCCGATCTTTTTACGGTTTATCGGTGCTTTCACAAAAAGCGCAGGCTGCATGGGCGGTCTGCGCTTTTCCTGTTGGTTTATTCCAATGAGCGATCCAGTTGAGACTAAGTCACGTCAGAGGCCTGGAAGACCAGTGGATTCGTCTCAACTGGACCGCGATTTGGAATTAGTTCGCGCTATGAAAAAAATCCTTCTCCACGGTATTTTAGGGGGCGTCGCCACACTTTTGCTTTTGGCCGGCCTGCTATGCCTGGCGCCCGGTTGCGCCACCGCCCCCGCCAGCCATTCCGCAGCCCCAGCCACCCCGGGCACGAATGCCGCCTCGGCGGCCGAGGATCTCATGGCCCAGGCTTATGCCCACTACGCCACCGCGGTGATTTTTGAGTTGAACCAGCAGCCGGACAAGGCGCTGGACGAGTATGAGAAGTGCGTGCGCGCCGATCCCAGCCACGAGGCGCTGGCCATGGAACTCGCCCGCCGCCTGCTCTTGCGCAAGCAGAACGACCGGGCGATCGCCCTTTTGGACCTCGCCGCCAAGGCCCCGCACGCCAGCGGGCAGATCATCACTTGGAAGGCCCTCGCTTACATGCAAGCGGGCAAAACCAACGAAGCCATCGCCACCCATCGCGCCGCCTTGAAGCGCGACCCGCGCCAATTGCTTTCTTACCAAGGCTTGGCCCAGCTCTATTTCCAAGCGGGCCAGAAAAATGACGTCCTCAAAGTTTTAACGGATGCCGCCAAACACGCCGGTCCCGAGGCCGCCAGCCAAGCTGGTTTGGCCGAGATGCTGGCCGGTTTCCAATCCTTGCTGGGCAAAGACGGCGAACCGCTCAAGCCGCGCATCGAAACCGCGCTCAACGCCGCCCTTCAGAAAAAGCCCAAGGACCCGCAGGTGCTGGAGCGCATTGCCGAAACCTACAAGGCGATTGGCCAGCCAGGCAAGGCCAGCGCGGCGTACAAGGAGATTGTCGCCCAGAATCCGGACCTGACCGAAGCCCGCAAACGCCTGGCGGAAACCTATCTCTACAGCAACGACACCACCAACGCCATTCGCGAGCTCGAGCAAGTCATCCGCGACAACCCGGTGGAAATTCAAGCGTATTACCTGCTGGGCAATCTTTGTTTAGAATCCCGCGATTATGCCAAAGCTCTGGATTATTTCCAAAAGGTCCGCCTGCTTAATCGCAATTTTGAACCCGTGCACTACGACATCGCCCGGGTCAATTTGGCTTTGGATAAGCCGAAGGACGCGTTGGAAGCCTTGGACCAAGTTAAAAATAAGACGCGCAATTTCGATTGGGAGTTTTTCAGCGGCCTGGCGTGCGTGAGTGCCAAAGACTACGAAAAGGCGATTGAGCATTATAACAACGCGGAAGTCATCGCCAAAGCTACCGCCACCAACCGCCTGACCCACGTGTTCTATTTCCAGATGGGGGCCGCCCACGAACGCGCCCAACATTATGCGGATGCTGAACGCTACTTTGAGCTATGCCTTAAGCTAGACCCGAATGACGCTGAGACCATGAACTACTTGGGCTACATGTGGGCTGAGCGAGGAGAGAAGTTAGAGCAGGCCAAGGAATTAATCCAAAAAGCCCTGCAATTGGACCCGGACAACGCGGCGTTCCTGGATAGCATGGGCTGGGTGCTGTACCAAATGAACGAGGCCAAAGAGGCGCTGACATTTTTACTCAAAGCGGTGCAAAATTCCCCCAAACCCGATGCGACTTTGTACGATCACTTGGGGGATACTTACCAAAAACTGCGCCAACTGGATCGCGCCCAAGAATCGTGGCGGAAGTCTTTGGAACTGGAGCCGAACGAAGCGATCCGGAAGAAATTGGAAGCGCCCTAAGGATTTCAACAGCATATTAACGCATCCTTATCAGCAGCCCCCCCATAGTGAATAGTGGTTTTTTTGAGGGCATATCCTGAGCACCCACTAAGTGACCCTAAGGCGGCGGGCCGGCGCGCTGTCGGTTCCGAGAGAAACGCGGCTGAAAACTCGAATACCCCCCAGGAAATTGGGCCCCAAGTGATTGGCAAGCGCAACTCCGCCACAACGCCGGACCATCCAGCGGAGTTTCTCACCCTCGATATCGGAGCGAGTCCGCCTTCGTTTTTCTCAGATTCGCAACCCATTCATTAGGAAATTTTGCGCGGCAATCGCACGCAATATTTCCCATGAGCGGTCTAAAAGTGGCATTCGATAACACCTAAATAGCCTTATTGCAGGCAATAACAACATGCGCTTGCGTTTGATTTGTATTTTGATAAAAATTAAAGAATACGCCCGGAGGCTAATTATTCCCAAGCTTGGCTTGAAAACTGCTATAAAGACGAATGGTTATTAAAATTAATAATCGTCCCAACTGCGTGATGTAACATTAGCCAGGCAGGACGCGCCGGAGGCCTTTGCCTTTGGCGAAGGACAGCGGATCGAGGCTGCGGTGAGCCTAGGGACTCCTAGGGGTAAACCGCAGTTGTTGATTATCGGCGGATCGGTTACTAATGGGCGGGGAGGGAAGCTTGGAAGGTGACCAGGCAAAACCCATTAGTTGGTCGGTGTGTGTGTCGTGCGTAAAAAGCGCCCTCCAAGGAGTTGGGCGCGGGACTGGGTTTGATTAAATTGGAAGGCTACCTAGCTTTCTATTAAGTACTTTTGTATTAAATGACAACTAGACTCTTACTTGTTGACGACCATCAAATCATGCGTGAAGGCCTCCGGCTTTTGCTGCGCCAAGAAACGGATTTGCAGGTCGTGGCCGACGTGGGATCCGGCGCTGCTGCTTTAGCTCAAGCTGCTGAGACCAAACCGGATATCGCGATCATGGATATCCACATGGCCGGCATGAACGGCATCGAAGTAACCCGCCAATTGCTCGAACGCTGGCCGCGCATGAAGATCATTGTGCTTTCCGCCTATTCGGAAACCCAATGGCTGGATGAGGCCTTGCGCGCCGGGGTGAGCGGTTACTTGATCAAGATCAACGCCGCGGCGGAATTGGTCCGCGCTATCCGCACCGTGCTGGCCGGCCAAGTCTATCTGTGCGCCGAAGCCGTCAACACCATGGTCACCAGTTATCGCAAGATGCTGTCCACCAAATCAGAAACGAAGCACGCCCTGCTGTCCGACCGGGAAGTTGAAGTCCTGCGTCTCACCGCCGAGGGCTTGCGCTCCAAAGAAATCGCCGCCCAATTGAACATCAGTTTGAAAACCGTGGAAACCCACCGGGCGCATTTAATGGCCAAATTAGGCTGCAACTCCGTGGTCGCCTTAACCCTCTACGCGGTGCGTGAGGGAATTGTCACCACCTAGACCCAGGCAGCGAACCGCACCTTAATGCCAGGTTTCTTCGCCCTCTTCTTCGCCATCCTTTGGCGCGCCCCAATAATCAGTGTATACCCCTATTATTGAAGCGCGTATTTATAAGTATTTACACCGCAATAAATACCAAGGAAACCACTAAGCAATTATTTGCGTGAATGAGAGTTAATTATTTAGCTATTATTCCGATAAATTATAACGTGGATTGCGGGGCATTCACCAAAGGCGGGACAACTAGGCCTGAGGTGATTCTTGCACTCCCGGTGTGTATTGTATCAAAAGCCATGATTTGCATGCGGCTTGCCGTAGCGGAATAAGCAGTAAATATGGCTTGCAGGCAGGCAGCAGGCCTGCAGACGCAGAGCCATTCGAAGGGATTGGGGAGGTAATAGCCGGCGCGATCAAACCGGCGACTCTTCTGGCTTGCAAGGGTGGGAACACGATGAACGTGAACATATTGGCAGTGGACGATGATCCTTTGATCCTGGAATTGATCAAAGGCGCGTTGCGCGGAGATGGGTACACGGTGCATTGCGCTAATAGCGGCGAGGAAGCTTTAGCGATTGCCCAGCAGCACCCCATCCACTTGGCCATTTTAGATTTCTCCTTGCCAGATACCTGTGGAGCTGAACTATTTGGGCATCTGCGTTCCTTATACCCGGATCTGCCGGCGATCATCCTTACCGGCCACCCCAACCTGGAAATTGCGGTCGATTTAATGAAAAAAGGGGTGCGGGACTATTTAACCAAGCCCTTTAGCATTAATGAGCTAACCACTCACATTAATACCATTGTCCAGGCCGAACAGGGCAATAAAACCAGCGCCACTTCACCGGAAAAACCCAGTACGTCCGCAGGGCAAAATCCCGTGCCCAATCTTTGGACTCCCGGGGGATATATCTACGGCAGCAGCGAAGCCATGCGGCAGGTGGATACCCAGATCCGCAACTTGCCTCAATACCCCGACACCACAGTGCTCATCACGGGACCTACCGGCACCGGCAAAAGCGTGGCGGCCCGCCGCATCCATGAGTTGACGCGTGGATTGTCGTCGCCCTTTGTGGAAATTGATTGCTCCACCATTCCCCGCGAACTTTGCGAAAGCGAGCTCTTCGGGCATGAAAGAGGGGCGTTCACCGGGGCGCACCGGGCCAAACCGGGTTTGTTCGAGGCCGCCGGCAATGGCACGGCCTTTCTGGATGAAATCGGCGAGCTCGATCTGCCGACGCAAGTCAAATTGCTGCGGGTGCTGGAAGCCCGCCAGTTCAAACGCGTCGGAGGCGAGGGCACTTTGCCGATGAATGCGCGCATTATCGCCGCCACCAACCGCTCTTTGCCGGAATTAATCCGCCAAGGCCGGTTTCGGGAAGACCTCTATTTCCGGCTCAACGTGTTTGAACTCTGGATGCCAGCGCTCAAAGAGCGCGGCGACGATGTGTTGATTTTGGCCGAGCAATTCCTGCGGCATTTCTCCAGCCGCTACCAAAAACATTTGGACGGGTTTACTCCGGAGGCACTGGACTATTTGCGCCACTGCGATTTTCCCGGCAACGTGCGCGAATTGCGCAACATGATCGAGCGGGCCGTCATCTGCGCCAATACGAATTCTATTCACTTTGCCCATTTGGTGACTTTGCCCCGCCGGGAGAAAACCAGCGCGCCTCCGCCTAACCCGCCGTTGATGACGCCCTCGCCCGGCCATCTATCTGCGCCCGCGGAACCTTCGATGAATCTCGCCGCCTTGGAAAGCCAGAAATTGCTGGAGGCGCTCAACGCGGCCAAAGGCAACAAGAGCAAAGCCGCTTCGATGGTTGGCCTCTCGCGCACCGCTTTTCACCGGCGTTTGCGCAAATACCAATCGCGCAGCCAGCTCTTGCCGCATCATTCATAGACTGCTAGCGAGAATTGCCCTCTTGGCGGGAACTCTTGGCCGCTCCACCGCGCCTTGGCAAAATTCTCACCTCCTTGGCGGTAAAATTCCATGTGGAGCCAGCGAGCCTTAGGGCAAAGCCTCCCAGGACTCGATCTACTTGATCCCTCGACTCTGAGTTTGGCGTAGCCGCGATTAAGCTGTCACCGCGGCCGGATTTTCGATCAGCCCCATGCGCGCCGCCAAAGCTTCGGAGTCGAAGACCATCAAACCCACTTTGCCGGACTGGCCTTGAAACACCTCCGGCAGCCGGACGGCCAATTGCAGCGGACCCGGTTCCTCCAACTCGATGACCTTGCCTACGCTTTCGGCCAGCAACCCAAAAACGGGGCGGCCTTGGATACCCACCACGACCACAATAGGCTTGGGCAGAGGCTCGGCGGGCTGGCCCGCCAGCGACAAGGGGTCAAAAACCGGCACCACCCATTCCCGCAAAGTGAACAACCCAACCAAAGCAGGCTCAGCCGCGGGCAAAGGGCGCAGGGTTTCTACGGGCAGCACCTCCTGCAAGTGATCCATGGAAACTGCAAAACGGTGATTGCCGCGTTGGAACCATAAACACGGGTGGCGGTGCGAGGCGGAAAAAGAGTTCATAGGGCAGCTTGGCAATTATTCTCCATATCGGCATCGTGCATCGCATTCAAAAGCAGCATATCGGTGCTTCCTTGAATGAGGCGCTTGATGTTCTTGACCGGCCGTTCACAAAATTGATACGTCCCGCTGGCCACGCGCAAGGCTTGGCCAAAGGAGGGCAAGCCTTCCGGATAGGCGGCGCTGATCGCGTTGATGATTTGGCCCTGGTCGAAAAAGATCCGGAAAATTTCCGTCTGGCCGTCAATCGCCAGCTCGCCCGTAAGCGTGGTGCGGCTCAAGATTTGCATCATTTCCGCAATCATGGTCGGATTGGCGGTGCCCGAGAGCAACCCGGGCGCGGGCTGGGTGATAGGCGGCTCACCGCCACTTTCCATAATTTCGGCCATGCGGTGCAGCCGGTCAGCCTCTTTATCGAGGCCTAAGGCATGATACGCATCGGCGAGCGCCATAAAGCTTTCCGCCGTCGGCTTGCCGGCGGCAACCTGCTCCTCCTGTTTGCGCAGCTCGGCCAGGCGGAGTTGCCTAGCCTTGTGCTCCAGCAACACGTTTTGCGGCCGGACATGGCGATGGTGGCCATCCATTTTCCGCACATGTTTTGCGGGCATATTACGAGGTGTATTCATAGTTTTTCTCGTGAAAAGGAATCGGGGCAACTGCCGATTCCCGGTTGGAGTGGCAATAAATCATTAAGTTCCAGCAACACTAGCAGCGTCTTTTCCCACGGCATCGCGGTGGCAAACGCGCGGCCGTGATCCCCTTTCAAAGCGGGTGGCAGGCGGAAACGGGTGGTGTCCGCGGGCAGCCAAGGCACCACTTTCAAACAGGCATCCACGAGCAACGCCCGTCTCTGGCCGCTGATCTCAGCCACCAGCAAAGCTTGGCGGTCGATGCCCGCCTGTTCCGCCAGCGCCGGCAAACCCCAGAGCGCGCGCAAAGACAACACCGGGATTTCTTCTTCTCCGGCACTCGCCAATACTCCGGCTTCCCAACTGGCCGCGTCCGCCGAACCCGGCTTCACCGGCGCATCGGCCCGCCGCAGCAGACGCTGGACGCGATCGATCGGGCACGCATACGGCTGGCCCGCCACCGAGAAAACCAAGTGCGCGGTATCGCGGCGAAGCGGGGCGGCGGCCGTCTTGGCGCCGCGCCGAAAACCGGTGGAGGTGACAGAGTCAATATTCATAAATCCATTCAATTGCTAGCGGTGCCCGAACTCGCCGCGACGCCCGGAGCCGCCGCATGAGCCAAATCACTAATTTTCAGCAACAAGCGCTTCATTTCGTCCAGCGACAGCACTTGCGCCGCCGCGCCCCGCTGGATGGCCGCCGCCGGCATGCCGAACACCACGCTGCTGGCCTCATCTTGAGCGATAACCGTGCCCCCCGACTGGCGGATGGCCAAGGCGCCCGCGGCGCCGTCCTCACCCATTCCCGTGAGAATAAAGGACAGCACTTGGGGCCCGTAGAACCGGGCCAAAGAATAAAACAGCACATCGACCGAAGGCCGGCAATGATGCACCGGCGGGCCGTTGGTGATCGCCAGGCAGCCATGGGCATCAATCTCCATGTGCGAGCCGCCCGGGGCCAGGTACGCCATCCCGCTCCGAATGCGCGCGCCGTCGGTGGCTTCCACCACCTGCAAAGAGCTGACCGCATCCAGCTGGCCCGCAAACTCGTGGGTGAACTTCTCCGGCAAATGCTGCACAATGAGCACGGGCGGAAAAATTTCCCGCGGCACCGTGCGCAACAATTCCTGCAACACCACCGGGCCGCCCGTGGAAGCGCCCAGGGCGATCACTTGCGGCACGCCGGAAGGCCATTCATAGGGCGTGGGGCTGGGAGGCGCCACGATCTGGGTGGCCATGGGTATGCGGGGCGCGGGCACGGGATGCGGCGTGCCGGACAAAGTGCGCACCACCCGCACGCGCGCGGCGGTGCGGACTTTGGTGATGATCTCGGCCGCCCGCTCCTGGATATCCAGCGATACACCGCTGGCCGAGGGTTTCTCCACGATGTCCACGACCCCCAGGTCCAATCCGTAAAGCGCGGCGCGGCTCCCCTTCTGAGTGTACGAGCTCACGACCACGATGGGCCGGGGGCACGAGCGCATGATGTAATCGATGGCGTGCAAGCCATCCATCTTGGCCATGTTAATGTCCATGGTGATCACATCCGGGGCCAGCGTCTCCGCCAAACGGATGGCATCAGCGCCATTGTCGGCGAAACCCACCACCCGCAAATCGGGCGCGCTATGGATGATCTCCGCCAGGCGGCGCTGCATGAAATAAGAGTCGTCCACCACCAGCACCCGGGTCCGGCGATCCGGGAGCGAAGTGCCTCCACTCCCGTTTTGGGAACGGGGAAGTGAACCCGGCTCAGGTTTGATAATCGAGGGCAGCATACAATCAAAAGTTTACCGCGTCGCAGGCACGAGCAACCGATGAATATTTTCGGCAAGCTGTTCCCGCGAGAACGGCTTGATGATGTAACCGTTGGCGCCTAGCGCCGTGGCCCGGCGCCGGTGCTTGTCGGCGTCGCGCGAAGTGACCACGATCACCGGCAGCTCGCGGTACGCCTCTTGGCGCCGCATTTCGGCGATCAGTTCGAAACCATGCATGCGCGGCATTTCCAGGTCGGTCAACACCAGCGAAATGGGCCGGGTGCGCAGTTTTTCCAGCGCGTCCAAGCCGTCTACCGCCAATTCGACCTCGCATTGGATGCCGTGCAAGTGTTTCTCGATCACTTTGCGGACGCTCAACGAGTCGTCCACCACGAGAATCAGCGGCTTCGCCGGCGTGCGGCCGGAATCCGGGGTTGGCGCGCGAAGTCCGGCGTTGTCTAAAATAATGGGCGCGGTTTGCTCGGCTTCCAATACGCGCGGCAAATCGATGATCATCACCACCTGGCCGTCGCCGCCCAAAGTAGCCCCCGAGAACAAGGGATGTCCGCGGAGCAGAGGCCCGAGGGGTTTGACCACGATATCCTGCTTGCGCAAGATGCGGTCGACGCCCAGGGCCACCTGGCGATCGGCCACGCGGGCTAGCACGATCGCGCCGCCGGCGCTGGCGGAAGGCAAGTGGAACAATTGATTCATGCGCAGCAGCGGCACCATGCCGTACTCGGTTTTCACCAATTCCTGCTGGCCTGACATCATGATGCTGCTCTCGTCGTGCTCCAGAATGCGTTCGACAAAGTTCAACGGCAAAGCGCAAGTCTCGCCGCCGGCCGAGATGAACATGGCTTGGTGAATCGCCAGGGTCAGCGGCAGATGGATCACGAAAGTGCAGCCTTCACCCAGCACGGAGCGCACGTGGATCGTGCCGCTCAAGCGGGCGATTTCCTGGCGCACCACGTCCAAGCCCACGCCGCGGCCCGAAACGTCGGTGACACTCGAAGCCGTGGAAAAGCCCGGCTGGAAGATGAATTGCGTGAGGGTTTCATCATCGATCTTGGCGTCCGGGGCCAGCATGTGGCGCCGGATGGCGGTGGCGCGGATCGCCTCCAAGTCCAAGCCGCGGCCGTCATCGCTGACTTCGATCACCACCTGATTGGCCTCGCACGAGGCACTCAAGTGCACGCGGCCCGCCGCCGGCTTGTTCGCCGCCTGGCGTTGCGCGCCCGATTCGATGCCGTGCGACACGGCGTTGCGCACGATGTGCAGCAAGGGCGTGTAGAGGCGGTCGATGATGAGTTTATCCAGGCGCGTGTCATTGTCGGTCGTGGCATAATCGACCTGTTTTTTCTCCTTGTTGGCCGCGTCGCGCGTGGCGCGTTGCAGCCGCTGGAAGAGCATCGTCAGCGGCATCATGCGCACGCGGGTGATTTCATCCTGCAACCGCGCGGTGATTTTGCTGAACTGGCCGGTTTCCTCGCCGAACGCGTCAAAGAACCGGTTCAGCTGGCTGAAGATTTCGCCCGTGTCGGTGCCGATCTCCATGAGGGTGCGCGCCAGAATGTTGAAGTCGTCATATTGGTCGAACTCCAATTCCGAGAAACCGTGCTCGGCGTCATGGGCGGCTTGCTCGGGGCTGGCCGGGCGCGTGGCGGGCGGCAAATTGGCCGGCCGCAGGCCCGCGCCGCCCGGCAACAAGCGATTGCGCTCTTGGTTGGGACGGGTGTACTCGTACCGGGCCTGAAAGTCGGTGATGGCTTGGAACAAGCGCGTCTTGCCGAAGAACATTTCCTCTTTCAAACGGGAGATGTCCATCAGTTTGCGTTCGAGGCGTGAACGGCTGATCACCAGCTCACCAATCAAATTCATCAGCAAGTCGAGGCGGTCGGAATCCACGCGGATGGTTTGATTCTCGACATTCTCCGCGGCGGCCTCGGGCTTGGCTTCCGCCGGCGCCGCCTCGGCGCTGAGAGCCACGGCTTCGGCGGGCGTTTCTACCACCGGCGCAGGCGCGACAATGGCGGGCTCGGGTGATTTAGCAACCACCGGCTCGGCCACGGGCGGCGCCACCGGAGCGGCGGGCATCGGCGCGGGTTTGGCTGCGGGCGCCGGCGCAGCCGGTTTGGCGGGGACGGCTTCGGGCGTCGCCGTGCGCAGGGGCGGCACTGGGATGCTAGCCATCGCCTGGATCCGCCGGGTCAAGTCGGCGACGCGGCTGGCCACCGCCGCATCCGGCACGCCAGCTTGGGCTTCGCGCACCATGGCTTTGACGGTGTCCGCCACGGCAAAGACTAATTCGATCAGTTCGTGCATGCGCGGGAAGACGCGGCCCACCACGTGGGATTCGAGCAAGTCTTCCAACCCATGCAGCAAGCGGCCAATGCGGGTTAGGCCCAAGCTGTTGGCGGCGCCTTTGATGGTGTGCACCAAACGGAAAACGGAGTGGGCGGTTTTGGCGTCGGCCGCGTTTTTCTCCCAAGCGAGCAGCAAGCCTTCCATTTGGGCGAGGCTTTCGCTGGTTTCGAGCACGAAATAGGACAGCATTTCCGGGTCAATCTGCTCGGCCGGGGCCGCCGGCGCTGCCGGAGCGGGAGCTGGCGCGGAAGGGGCCGCGGGCGCAGGGGCGGAGGCGGCGGGAACTGCCGGAGCCGCCGGAGCTTTGGCGGCGGATTCAGGCGCGGCCATGCCTAAACTGCTGAGGAAATCGCGGCCGATGGCATCGGAATCGCCGGTGCGCGGCGCCGGCTTGCCGCCAGGCTTTAGGGCTTTAACCACAGGCTTAGGCTCGGTTTTAATTTCGGCCTTGGGCTCTTGCTTGGAGGCCTCGGCTTCCTCCTTGGGATTATAGAAATAGCCACCCCAGAGCGCGGTAATATCGCGATGCACATCTTCGTAGTGGCGGTTGGCATCGGGCAGCCGGCTTTCCAAAACGGCTTTGACGCATTGGCCGATTCGCTCCAGGTTTTTGCGCAAAAAGACGTATGCTTCCTGGGCTTTATCCACCGCGGAAAGTTTGAAGCTGTCGGCCACTTCAAGCAGGCGCTCGTAGTCATCGATCAGCAGCGTCAATTCACGCGCCCCCACCATGGCGGCGGCGCCGCGCAACGAATGAATCGTGTTGCGCAGCCCGGGCGTGAGGGAGTAATCAGGGGCGGGCGAAGTCAAGGCCGCCAACTGCTCGGCGGCGCGGTCGATCAAAGCCCCGGCATCGGACTCAAAGATCGCCCGCAGTTCAGGCATGGTTTGCAAAGGATTGCTCATAAGGCAAAAGAACCGCAAAATTTGGCTTGGTAAAGGACACTATCTCGGACCGGGACGGGCTCGAACCATTCCGGGAATCCGAAGGCCGACTCGGCGTGGCCCAGGAACAAATACCCGCCGGGCCGCAACGCGGCATGCAACTCGCGCATGCAGGCGGCGACGACGGGGGGCTTGAAATAAATCATCACATTCCGGC
>MTLE01000286.1_pt2 | contig 12282 bp, 17 predicted proteins | sample 1982461 | NCBI WGS metagenome assembly MTLE01 (sample SAMN05712605, study PRJNA340218) | biofilm metagenome | isolation source: sample SPL anode biofilm adapted to -200 mV | place: USA | collected 2012-02-03
GCACGTAGTGCCATCCGACATTAAAATTTTGTTATGTGTTTTTATTTCTCAGCGCTGGGTTAAAAATTCGCTTGATCGAGGCTGGATTATTCGTCAGTTTTTCTGCGGAGCGGCGAGGGCGCTGAACTAACTCACCACCACAATTCGGGCATTGGCCATGAAGGTGATCTTTTGCACAGGCGACACAGAACGTACATTCAAAAGAACAAATCAGCGCGTCTGATGCTCCTGGTAGTAAGTCTTTATCGCAACACTCACAGTTTGGTCGCATCTCAAGCATAACTGCCTCGTCAGATATTCAAATAAATATTCGGGTTATGAATGCTCAGATAGTTTTCGGATTGAGTTATTGGCTGGAAACCGAATTGTTGATAGAGACCATGTGCATCGGCAGTCACCAGTAATAATCTGCGTAACCCTTGCAGCAATGGATGCTCAACCATGAACTTAACCAGCCATTTGCTTAACCCTTTATTTCGGTGATGTTCAACGACAAAAACGTCACCGAGATAAGCAAAAGTAGCGAAATCAGTAATGACACGGGCAAAAGCAACTTGAGCCCCAGATATATCATAAATACCAACGCAAAATGAGTTATCAATCGATCGCTGAACTGTTTCGATAGGAATATTTTTAGCCCAGTATGAATGGCTCAGAAAATGATGAATAACCTGAATATCTAACTTGTTTTTGTCATCAGAAATGGAATAACCATCAACCATAGAAATCTCCGGAACCGATAAACACATAACTGCGATTTAAGTGGCGGCACGTAGTGCCGTCCAACTTTAAATTTTTGTTATGTCAGAATGCCGAGCCAATACATTTTTCGAAGATAGAATGCATCAACGAATAATCGCAGTAATAGCCTTTGATGTTGGCATTAAGCCATTCATCAGCTTCAATAATTGACCAGTCAATGTCATAACCACAATTGATGATCATATGTTCAAACAAAACACGTTGAGCTCTGCCATTACCTTCTCGAAACGGATGCACAACATTGAGATCTGCATAGAGTTCAGCGACGGATATGACGAGATCTTTTCGGCTGAGTTCAACTAATGCATTGCCATAATTAATAGTCGAAAGTAGCTTTTTGGCTTCAATTTCAATGCGCTGATATGAGCAAAACCGTGTGCTGCCTTTTGAAATGTCGATCTGACGTAATTCACCCGCCCATGGATATAAATCACCAAAAAGGGCTTTATGGATCGTACAAAAATAGTTCAGATCGTAAGGCGGAAGTGCAAACTCAATTTGATTAGCGCATAGGGATGAAATATCGCGTTCTGCTTCTTCGAGTAATGCCTCATCATGAATATTCAGGGAATTGATGAGAATGTCGGAATTTGGATAACAGTATGGATCTTGGCCTGTGCCGTACTTATCTCTGCTCATTGTGACACTTGGGATTTGTACTTGCTGATAATGCTTTCTTTTGTCATAGAGAGTTCAGTCACGGTCGGCTTGAGACCTTCGAGTCGAAGACTTGCCGCATAGTTTCGAGCACGAACTTTCGCCGCAAATGCTTGTTTTTCTTCAAAGGATTGTTTGTTCATAGATAGCACCTAAAAAGATCACTGACTGATTATAAACATACCCACCGATGCAGGCTACTAAGAAGGACATAACTATTAATTATGGGGCGGTTGAAAACCGTCCCTCATTAATTTTTTGTTAGGTCGGTTTTGCTATGTGATAAAAAAGATGAGATCACCAAAATAACCTCACTCATTATCGGTAGGTCTGGGTCACTATAAGACGCAATCTGTTGTTCAAAATCGGGAGTGACCGATTTTAGTATATGGTTCATACCTGAGATGATTTTCAACTCAGATCGCTTATTAGCATGATGTAACGCAATGCTGTCATTGACCGTTATCTGAATGTCGGTATCGCCTTGCAAGATCAAACAAGGGATCGTTAATTTAGATAACTCGTCAGTTGGTGCGTAACGAAACCAAGAAATCATGTACGGTTGGACACTGTGACGAAATAACATATTGAGTTCTTGTGGCACATCATCAACAGTCTGGCCTGATTCAAGTGATGAAATGATATGTTCACTTGTCTTGGCTAATTCGTTAGGCAGCTTTCCGTTTAGCTGTCGTCGAAGAGCATTTGAGCCTTTTTCAGATGAACCCGCAATGGAAATGAATCTTGTCACAGGACATTGCTGCGCAGCCAACATACCAATTAATGCACCTTCACTGTGACCAATAATGGTTATATCTGAATAGCCGTATTCATTGGAAAGTAGCGAAACCCACGAAACAACATCTTGAACATATCGCTCAATACTAAGATCTATCTCATTAGGTGCAGCGGAATAAGAATATGATTCACCACGCTTATCGTATCTAACCGATGCGACACCTTGTTCTGCTAGGGCGGCAGCTAGCATTTTTAAGCAATCATTTTTTCCCGAAACTAGCCGACTATTACCATCGCGATCAGTGGGACCAGAGCCAGAGATTATTAGCGCAATATTCTCTTTATCACCTGCACCGGGGAAGGTCATAGTGCCGCAAATATTGCCTGTTTTTGTTTCGAGTGCGATTAGCTTTTCATTGATATTCATACAGAAGGATCTTATGGAATGCGCTATAGACCTAACTTCGAATTGTGCGGTGGCTGAAAGCCATCCGACACTAATTTTTTGTTAGGTATTTTTCAGGATGTTTGCTACTGAATTTTTAAAACCAACGAGCAAAAAATAAGGGTTAATATAAAAAATGAAAGCCGGAATATGGCTTCTCTTTTTCTTCTTATTGGCCCGCCAAATTTTTTCACAAATATAAATGATATCACCCCAGCTATAACAGAGGCAAAAATTAGCTCATATATTAAATATGTCAGGTCTTGAAAACCTTTCTCAACAACTGGTGGTAACATTTTTAATACCTAAAGTGAAAGAATGATATGTATCAGATGTTTTTTTCGCCAAAACGACTCTGTAAGTTATTTATGTGTTCTATATCGGTTTCTTTTGTTAGCTTCATTCGTAGTCGTTCAATGCGGCCAATGCAAAATTGTAGCCTGTTCTCAGACATCACTTCAGTTGCTATCGAGTTATAGTAATTAATGAATTTTTTAGGTGTATAAACACCGTTTGGAATGCTTGTTTTAAACTCGGCGCTACCAGTGAACACGACTGCCGAATGAACAGAGCCAGAAGGCAAAAAGTCGAGCAGAGATTCGATAGCCTTCAAGTGTTTATAGTTTTGTAGAATTGGGTTTTGAAACCGAAATTTCTTTCTAAATAACACCTGAGTCCATTGCTTGTCATGTTCATTCGCGTATAACCAGCCAGAATAATGCTTGGTTTCGATAACAAAAACGCCGTATCGGGAAATGATTACATGATCGATTTGAGTAGTAGAACCATCAGGAAATTTAAAGGTAATATTGTTTAATATATGAAAGTCATTGCTATTAATTGCTAGTTCATTTCTAATTTCTTTAATAAATAACGCTTCACCAGTATTCTGCTGGAGGAATGATTTATATCTTCCTACGTTATAGCCAAAAATGATGGCGATGAAAATAATGAATATCTCTAGGAACATTTTAAATACCTAACTTTTAATTATGGGGCCACGAAGTGGTCCCACATTAATTTTTTGTTAGCTGTATTAGGCTGGTCGCTTCGAATTTGTTATGTAGTAGTTCTGAAGTAGTGGTGATTTATAATAATCTTCATCTAAGAAACGCAGGATTGTTTTCAGCTCTTTTTTAGTTTCAGGAAGTTTAATTTTTTCATTACCTTCTATTACGGTTGTTTCAAGAGGGATGTTAAACTCGGTAGCTACAGCCTTTATATCAGCAAGAGGAACCAATTGAAGGATTTGACTTTGAGATATTAGCCAGAGCTTTCTTCTTACCCAGCTATCAGAAACGCTAACAAGCGTTTCTGCATTTTTAACTGAGATAGTTGGTAATGCAGCAAATTGATGAATATCAATGTCTGTAGCTTCCATATAATATTCTGATAAATCAAAGACTTGTCGAACCATATGAAAGCTATTGAATTTTAATGAGTTTTCTATAAGTATAGCGGTGAGTTTATTGTCGATCGTTAAGCCAACGCCTTCAATTTTTTTATAAACATTAGCTGCATGAAATATAGATAACCCATTAGTTGATATGACACGTTTTTTATCAAAATGTTGAATTAGAACTACTGTTTTACCGTCTTGATCAATATAACCAGAAAACAAAGCTTTTATATGATTAAATGAATCCGGTGTAGGAGATACTTCTGGAATCGATAGAGGATTTGTTATTGCATCAGTTAAAGAGTCGATATCATCGAATCCATTAATTTCTAATACTTCACCTGAGTCAGGTTTGTATTTGCCATCAAAGGGTATTATGTCTTGACAATTTTGATTAAAAGTTGATTCTTGTTGTTGCAGATAAGTTGTAAGATCTTGCTGGACTTCTGCTGATAACGAAAATCTTAATCTCCGGTTGGCAGGGTCATCTGTTAATGCAAAAAGGTTAAACATCATTCATTCCTCAATTAACATTGCTGATGATATTTTTCTGACGGATTTAATTTGCTTTGGATCTAAAATTTCTCTTCTGGCAATTAATATGTAAACGACACCAAAAGATGATTCAACTTTATAAAATCTAAATTTCAAAAAACGTAGTAGTGGGTGAGATGGTAGTGTATTGATTGTCCATAATATTATGCAAAGAACTAATACAATAAACATTATTGTATTTAATGATATATCAGCACCACGAAGAATAAAGGGTGAAATGTAGCTGAAAATAAAACCTAACAACATAAAGTCATTTGATTCAATCTTTTTAATTTGTATGATAAATGATTCTCCATGCCTTTTAACAAGCTTTAAAATTAGAACAGGAAATGATAAACCAACTAGGCCAATAAAAATTAACTGAATAACATCAGTCGTTAAACCGTGCAGATCATATCGTACATATGCCAAACTTAGAAATGCGGGTGAAAATGCAGAAATGAACAATAATGTTCTGAGCCAATTTTTCATAGAATGTTGACCTTTAATTATACAGCTAACTTCAAGTTAAACGGCGGCACGTAGTGCCGTCCAGTGAGCAGCGTAGCGCGAACGGGTTTGAACGCCTTGTTATGCAGTATTGAAAAGATTAACTCGATTTCAGCGCAAGAAATAGCGACTGGTTTCTCGGGCTAAAATTCAGCACTGCAAATAGAAAACAGGGTTGTAAGGAATTACCCACGACGGCAATGAAGTGCAGAAGCTCATAATCGCCGCGTCAAATTTGCTGAAGTTCACGGCTAAAATGTTTGGCGTATTATGAGCGGGCACCACGCTGCGATAGTGAGCTGTAAACAACACTGAACTTGCAGCCAACCCCGCTTTAAAACTCGAATTCCCCGCAAAACTACCAGCAAATTAAAACTGCATAACTTCAACTTATGGGGCGGTTGAAAACCGTCCCACATTAAGTTTTTGTTAGGCAAATTAGTGAACCACAGACTCTTGAACATGCGTAACTTCTGGTAAAAATGTTGAAACTAATAAAGACTCACCTTTAGAAACTGCGCTTGACCATACTGAAAGTAGAATCAAAGCAATAACTATTGCGGCTAAAGCACTTGAATTCTCATCGGATTTATCATCTGAGTCTTTTTTGGTGCTTGTTTTGGTAAGATCAATTAGTACAGCTTTAGCACAAATGATTAAGTATACGACAGCTATAGAATATCTAGTCAGCTCATGTGCTGATGCAAACAGGGTTGTATCGATATTTCTTGGTGGAGATAAATATATAATCAGTATTGTAAAAAAATTTGTGAGAGCAGCTAATGGCACAGATAAAAATAGCGCTGCAATGTCGTGCTTTGCTGCGACAATACGAACTAATGTTGCCCCAGAAAATGCAATTGATATGAAAAATGCGACGGCAAGAAATAAATTACTAACCATATTTTGACTTGACGTAACCGATAATACTTCTGGTACTGAATTTGACGCAATATGTGATGAATTGAACTGTATTTGGGAAAGCATCAATGTTATGACACCAACTGCGGCACCTATTACAGCCGCAATAGTTGCAATAGGAGAACGACTATATTCTTCTTGAATACTTTGTTTTAAACCCAAAATAACACCTACTTTTTTAATTTACCTAACTTTTAATAAGAGAAAGTGATTAACCGTCAATCTCGTTGTTCTCTACGACTTGCGGGCATGCGCGATAGAGCCGTACGTAACTGTTTTTTGAAACCTCGATTACCTCGAGTGACGACCTTTCCGAAGCGATCAATGGTAACAATTGATTCTTTGATGATGTTATTGTAACCATTGTTTATCTCGTACTCAAAAGATACGACATCTGATTTAAATATCCATTGTTGGGAGCAGAGAGCTAAGAAGCTGTATTTTTCGCCATCAATTTCCAATATGTGGGCATGCAACGCATTAGTATTGCCTCCTCGGCTTGGTGGGCGAGATTGTTCGTGAAGGAACATTCGGTACGATGTAAATTGCTTGTTTTCAATATGCAGCTTTTCCATGCATGACCTCAATTTATGCCTAACTTCGAATTGTGCGGTGGCTGAAAGCCATCCGACACTAATTTTTTGTTATAACTACATTCACTTTGCGATGCATTGTTGAATAGTAAACGAATAGCTGTCTTTGTTATTGATGCCAACTACAATTTTATTATCTGGAATAATTAATGACTTTGAATTATCAGGTGTAATGCAATGATTATTGGTCTCTAATTCAAAGTTATATGAGAACCATGTAATAAATGAATTAATCTGATTTTCGTAAAATTTATTGTTGTCAACAAATAAAACAGCAAATGAGGCAACTGCAATAAGAGCAAAGATTCGGCCCAAAAGTAGAGAACCTTCAATTGGATCTTGGTTTGGTCTTAAATTCAGAGCGAGAATATTTTTAAAATTTATCCATTTTGTAGAATATATGGTATGTAGCATAACCACTAAAATGAATAAAAAAGAACCAAATAATAGTGTGATCGAAATCGTAATAGGCAATGCAAATATTGAGACTAGTGTCTTAGTGTATGAGAAATATGTTGATTGAATTTTTGTGACATTGTTTATGATTTGGCTTGCAAGTGAGAGATTTACTGTCGTCACTGTCACCGCTGTTAGTGTAAAAAGTCCCTTACCAATTGGAGTAGAATTCAAATAATTAATTATTGATATAAGGTAATATCTCAAGCCATAAATGTAGATAATGCCAATAATTGAAAATATCTGATTTGTAATGTTGATGCCGTTTTTGGTTAATAGGGTTGTGATAGGTATGGCAATTATTGTTAAGGTGATGGCTACGTAATAAGCTGCGTGCTCTTCAGTTATATTATTAATATGATCTTTGTATTTCTTTAAGATGATATCAAGCATAGATCACCATGTAGTTATAACTTCGAATTGTGCGGTGGCTGAAAGCCATCCGACACTAATTTTTTGTTAGGTTTTTTATGAGTTCAGTTCGGTAGCTGAACAGAATAATCGATGTTCTAAATCTTGCTGTGTCGGTATTTTTTCATCATCTATCATACGAATAAGAGCATTTCTCATAATTATATATGTATCGACAAACGGCTTTGTTTCAACTTCTTGTGCGGTATGTGCAGCTATAGATCTTTCGTTGTAAAGTTTCAGTATCGTTTTATAAATTTCATAACGAGATGAACCTGGATCTTCTAAATAACTAGCTAGAAGAGCAGCTACACGGAATCGGAGTTCGCCCGCCGAAGGCGCAAAAAGCTGTTCGAGACCACCCCAAAGAGAAAGCATCGATGCGGAAACTCGTCCCCTTATCGTTGCTAAGTCGAAAGCTTTAAATGCACTGCAGAATTTTGTATTCGTATTCAAAAGTTGACCAGTAGTACGCCATTTTTCTGATACCCATGTGATTTGATCTTCAGTAAGCGTACAGTCACTGTTTTTCGGCGGAACAAAATATCTACTTTCGGTCTCAAAGGGCATCAGAATAGGTTCTGTAGTCGATGTTGGTATATCACGAAATGATTGATCCGAAATAACGGGTACAGAAAGATACGGGAATCTGACTAAACGTAATAATGCAGCAATAAGCCATATCGTTTCTTTCGCATCAAATGACTTTCCAAGAGATGTTTGTGCTGGTGCTCGTATTTCAATTTCGATGTCATAACCAAAACCTCCTTTCGCAGCTTTCCATGGGGTCGGGTGAAATCCAGAAGGCCCAGGTCGCGCGAAAGCCATCATATTAGCTGATAGTAAGTGGCAAAATGTTTGTCTAAGTTCGATACCTTCGCCAAGATCGAATGATTCGGTCGCTAATGTAATACCTGAAATGCCTCCGTATAAATAATCAGTCGTGGCATTTGTTTTTATTTCCATAACAACTCCGAATCGAAGATTGACTAAACCTAACTTCGAATTGTGCGGTGGCTGAAAGCCATCCGACACTAATTTTTTGTTAGCTGCTGTTTAATCATTTTTTTGAATCATATGTAAACAATAACCACAAAAGCCACTGTCATTGAGTTCTTCAGGTGGAATAGAGCAATTACACCTTAAACAGGTATGTGTCCCTTGGTATCCACAGATGGCACAAACACCTTCATGGTAAATGTATAGGCTAGAGCCACATTCTGGACAATCAGTTATAGGTATATCACCGCCCTCTGTATAGGCCAGATATACATCAACAAAAAAATGTTCATCTAAAGCATGCTCGCAGAATTGCTCGTAACTTTCAGTATTTGTGCATGAACGACAATGAAATCTGGATTCTGTTGCATCAATATTTGGTATTGTTGGTTCTATCAATCCTGAACCACAAACTGAACAATTTTCTTGTTTGAATGCTTGTAATATTTCTGGAGAAAAATAGTCAAGGCTTTCTAATTTAAGATTACAGTGCAATTTTTCTTTTTCATATACTTCATTGATATCAATCAGGATTGCCCAACTTGCTTCACCAAGTAATCTCTTAGGGTCAAGACCTAAATGGTCATGTATGAAATCTCTGATAATAATAAAAGAATCAGATATTAATCTTTGAACAGTGTCAGACGTCAATTTGCTATAATAATGCTCAATTTCATTTCTATAGTCATTGACTTTATCAAGTCTACTCCAATCAACATTTATACCTAAAGATTTGAATCTATCTTTGATGGTTTGTACATCTACAGTTTTTCTACCTTTACCAGTCCAACTTATTAGACCAGTAGAGTCAATTGATGGTTGAACTATCTGTTTAATTAAAACTTCATCAGTTCCGACGGGGCTTAATAAAGATAATTTATATTTAAAAAGTAAAAGTATTCCTGCAAATATATTCCGTGTCGCTGATATTGCTCTTCTTTCATCTTTAGACTCGAAGTCTTCAAGACCTATATTTATTGAGTCTATTGCATTTTGTAAAATATTCACAATATCTCCAAAGCAGCTAACTTTTAGTTAAACGGCGGCACGCAGTGCCGTCCAGTGAGCGAAGCGAACGAGTTTGAACTTTTTGTTAAATGTCTTGTTTAGCACCTAGTTTACGCCTATATTTAATGCGCATAAATGATGCGCATTTTAGTGGTGAGACTATGAGAAACACATTCGACGCACAAGCACCTAAAAAAGCAACCAACCTTAGCTTGAATAGTGAGTTATTAGCTGAGGCTAAACGCTTGAACATCAATCTTTCGGCAACAATGGAAAAAGCGCTCGTTCAAGAGGTTCATGAACGGAAGAAGGCTGAATGGCTAAAACAAAATGTTGAAGCTATCAGTGCCTGCAACGAACTTACTGAAAAACATGGACTATTTTCTGATTCATTTCGAGCATTCTGATGTCACAATTTACGTTATATAGAAATCCCGATAAAGCCACAGCCACCACATATCCGTTTTTCGTTGATGTGCAAAGCGACCTCTTAGAAAACTTGAATACACGTTTGGTTATTCCGTTAACACCGGTAGAGCTAATAGAAAAGAAAGCGCCAAGTCATTTATGCCCGATCATCCATTTGGCTGAAGGAGACTTCGTGATCCTGACACAACAGATGACGAGTGTGCCAACCAAGATATTGATTGAGCCAACGCATGATCTGAGTACATTCAGGGATGAAATTATTGCTGCGATCGATTTTTTGATTACCGGAATTTAAACCGGTAATGAATAACATTTCTTTTGGAACAGCAGAAATAATTCTCACAAGCATTTAACTTCGTTTTATGCGGTGGCACGTAGTGCCATCCGACATTAAAATTTTGTTAGATATGAACAAATAAACGCTGTTTATAATCAACCAAAAAGCTGGCTAAGTGGTGCCACAGACTTCAGTTTTTCACTGCGCATGATTCAAACAACCGCTTGGAATTACTCGCCGACAATGTTGAATCAGCAAACTTTGCTGAATCTTCAAATCAGCTTATTTTATGAGCGAATAGTGATTGCTAAAAACACGGCGCCTTGATAATGAGCCGCTAAGGCGTTACACACTGACGGCACTGATGGTTGCCGACACGTAACCAGTGCAGGCTTTCAGGTTGCCGTCTCACGTAAATTCATGTGTTACGCGAGGCAACCTACTCGCAGGTAGTGAGCTGCAAAAAACACAGGGCTATCCGACCAGCCGCTTTAGGGCTTAAATTCACCACCAACAATAAAGTCGTTTTTATATCTAACTTTTACTTGTGGGGTGCGATAGCATCCCACACCAAGTTTTTGTTATGTTTTTTGCTTAAACCAGTGACACGTTCAATCAACTCAACGATGTCGTGAGCCATTGCATCAGAAATGTCAAAATTATGGTTAGTGTTAAGAAAAGAGAGCTCTATTTTTTCACTGAGGACATACTTATGTTCTATTTCTAGCCCACCATATTCATCATCAACACCTTGAATAATGAGCATTGGTGTTTTCAACTGTGCCAAGTGAGCATATCGTTCAGGCTCATCACCGTGATCGGGATGTTTGAAAGGATAGCCTAAACAAACAATATGTTTGATCCCTAATTTATCTGCGATTAACGATGAAACTCGCCCTCCAGAAGATCGTGAAAGAATGATCGTCTGAGCTGCGATACCACGTTTGCAAATTGTATTTGCCAATGATTCACAACGAGATAGTACATCGTTGCCTTTTCTTTTGTAGAGATAGACAAGATAAGATGGATTTAACAACCCATAAAGTATCTGAACTATTCGGAGATTAAGCTTTCTCATTCTTTTTGGAAGAATGCCAATTTTACTCTCAATTTTTCTGAGAAAATGAATAACCTCAGCAGCCGGATCTTCCCAAAGGACTTCAACGTTATTCGCTCTCAATTTATTGAGTAGAGCTAAATTTAACGCTTCATCTTTTTGCCAATCATCGCGGCCAACTAAAAGAAGAATATTATTTTTTGTCACACTCAGGTCTCGGGAATGAGGAAAACATAACTTCGAATTATGGGGCCACGAAGTGGTCCCACATTAATTTTTTGTTAAATGTCTTGTCTAGCTCTTAGTTTACACTCATACTTAATGCGCATAAATGATACGCATATTGAGTGGTAAGACTATGAGAAACGCATTCAGCGCACAAGCACCTAAAAAAGCAACCAACCTTAGCTTGAATAGTGAGTTATTAGCTGAGGCTAAACGCTTGAACATCAATCTTTCGGCAACAATGGAAAAAGCGCTCGTTCAAGAGGTTCATGAACGGAAGAAGGCAGAGTGGCTAAAACAAAATGTTGAAGCTATCAGTGCCTGCAACGAACTTACGGAAAAACATGGACTATTTTCTGATTCATTTCGAGCATTCTGATGTCACAATTTACGTTATATAGAAATCCTGATAAAGCTACAGCCACCACATATCCGTTTTTCGTTGATGTGCAAAGCGACCTCTTAGAAAACTTGAATACGCGTTTGGTCATTCCGTTAACGCCAGTAGAGCTAATAGAAAAGAAAGCGCCAAGTCATTTATGCCCGATCATCCATTTGGATGAAGGGGACTTCGTGATCCTGACACAACAGACGACGAGTGTGCCCACCAAGATCTTGATTGAGCCAACGCATGATCTGAGTACGTTCAGGGATGAAATTATTGCTGCGATCGATTTTTTGATTACCGGAATTTAAACCGGAAAAGAATAAAATATTTTTTAGAACAGCAAAAATAATTCTCACAAGCATTTAACTTCAAGTTAACGGGCTGCGACGCGTAGCGGTGCAGTCCAGTGAGCAACGCGAACGGCGTTGAACGCCTTGTTATGCAGTATTGAAAAAATGAACCCGATTTCACCT
>MTLE01003361.1_pt1 | contig 12247 bp, 13 predicted proteins | sample 1982461 | NCBI WGS metagenome assembly MTLE01 (sample SAMN05712605, study PRJNA340218) | biofilm metagenome | isolation source: sample SPL anode biofilm adapted to -200 mV | place: USA | collected 2012-02-03
AGCGCGGGATACAAAGTGGCGGGGCTGCGATGATAAACCGCTTCAAACTTGCGGTTAAACCCCGGCGTCCACGCCCGGCCATTGGCTATCCAATGCATCGTCGGCTCATCGTAAAAAGCGCTGTCGATCGTTTTGCCGAAATGCTCCCCGAATGCGTCGAAATATCCCTGATAAGTGAGGGAAACAAATTTGGCCACCGAGTCCGCGTCCAAATAATCCACCAAATCTTTGCTGCCATCCGGCACGCACGTAAAAACCATCAGCGACCAAGAACCAGCCGGGGCTTTCCAAGTTAAGCGCTGGCCGCTAACTTGCGCGGTTAGGTCCAGTCGCTGCCAGGTTTTAAGGTTGATCGCCACTGCCGCCATCAACTCGCCCGATGGCACCTCCAAAGTGACTTCTTGGGGGCCGAGGACATCGATTTCGGCATGATCCAATCGTTTATTGAGTGCCTCCGGATATCGCTGGCGCAACAAACCGCCCGCGGAACCACTCGGGAACCAATATTCGTCGTACAGGCACATCTTTTGCCCCAGCCGGGCGGCCGTTTCCACCGCGTGACGGTAGGCCGACAGAAATTCGGGACCCATGAAGGGCAGCGCTGTTTGTTCCAAGGGCAAAATGCCAAAACCGGCGTAGCCATTGGTGAGGCCGGTTTGCATGGTTTGCGTAATCAAGCCGGTGGTGGGGCGCGCATTCCAAAACCAGAGCGGACGGGACTTAAAGGCCAAGGGCGGATGGGCGAACTCCGCGGGAAGCGGTTCGGCCGCGATGAGCCCGCAGGGCACGAGGCAGGCCAAAAACAAAATAAAGCTGGCGCAAAGTTGTTTCATAGGAAAACCGAGGCAGCGTTGCTCCTTAGTTGGATTTGCGCAAGCCAATTTGAAGGACGGATGTTGGGAATAAAAAACCGCCAGACAACTGAATGCCTGGCGGCGGGTTTAAAGGGAGAGTGGTTACTTTTTAGCCGAAAAGACGTTCTTGATCTCTTCCAGGCCGACGCCAAACGCCGCGGTGGCGATCGCGTTCAAGTCTTTTTCCGAACCCTGCAAATGCACCGTTTGGTGGATGTGCGTGGCCGAGGCGCCAGGACCAAGAGCCAGGGCAGGGGAGGAACTTTCCAATTCGTAGAAGTTGCCCATGCGCTTGCCCTCCGGCTTGGAGGGGCCGTCATTGTAACTGTTCAAAACGTCGCCGCCGAACGGATTCTTTTGGATTTCCCACATGGAATTGACGTAATCGGTGGCGCCTTCGGGCAGAGTAAAGTGCGCTAAAGTGAGCGTGCGATTGGACGCGTCATAGCTGCCCAACAGCGATTTGACGCGGCGAGGGGAAAGGCCGATTTTGCTGCGGCAATCCGCGTCGGCGCGGAAAAACATCACACCATCTTTGACGATCAAACGGTCACTGGGCACTTTGCCGAAATAGGTGTCGTTGACGATCGGGCCGCGTTCGGATTCGGGACCTTTTTCAAAGGGAATCACGATGGTCGCTTTCGGGGAGGCGTTGAACATGCCCAGAATCCAAATCGAAAGCAGGCCGGTGTCTTTTTGCCAGGCCTTGTCCCCGACGTTTTTCACGGTGTTGACCGACTCGAAAGCAACCGGTTTGACGCTGGGCGGCAGCGGCAAGCCGAGGGATTTTAGGAGATCGACGGCTTGCAGCAGGCGCACCTCGCGGTTGACCTCGAGCTTGAAGGTGGTGCCGGAGTAGTTGGTGAGGTCCATAGTGCGGCGGCAAAGCACCGAGGAGGCGTTCTGGCGGACGATCTCGAAAGGTTCGGTGTCAATGGGCAACGGAGTCTGCCAATGCTCAAGATCGAATTTGGCGTCTTTCGGGAAGAAGATGGAGAACTGGCCGCCTTCCGGCCCCAGCCAGAAACGGTCCTCGCCGCCAAAGGGATTAAAGTGAGGGACAAATTTCTTGGTGGCGATCAACTCACGGTTGATCCAGCCAAAACTATCCCCGCCACCGCCATTGGCCGAACTGGTGGCCACACGGCCCTGCCAAGCGGGAATAACCGCGACCTGGGCTTTGACGGCCGCATCCGAGAGCACGATGACATCGGTATACTTGCGCAGAAATTGCACATCATTGGCAAACGAAGCCGCCTGAGTAGCTTGAGTATTCATAAAGAGCGCCGAAGCTAACACCGCCAAAGCAAGGGGAGTTTTCATGGGTCGGGATGGTTTAGGAGGTTATGTTTAAAGGATAAAGCCAATTTTTATGGTGCTAGTCATGAGTTGCGTTTGAATCATTGGTTGGTCTGCTTATATACAAATAGGGTCCCGTGGAGCAAGGTCATTTTATTCCAATACGTTCCAAGCCTTAACTACTCTTCTTTGAAAGGACGCCTTGGTTCATTGGTTACGGTCAGTGAGACGTTTTGAGGCGCAAAGATGTCTCCGGTTATTGATGGAATGTGGGGCTGGGGCTCGGGCGATATAGGATCAGGTCATCAAAATAGCCCAGCAACGGTTTGGTCTCGGAACGGGTCGATGTCCGCCTCGGCTGTGCCTCCTTGGCTATTACGGTAACTAAACAACATCAGTCACTTGCATTTATGTGTAAGGTAGGGGCGTATCTGGTTAACCAGCGTCTGGACATTGCATTGCGCCATCTGGCTACCTGGGTTGCCCAGGGGAATTTACCGCCGCCCCCCCCCCGCGCCTGCGGAAATAGCTCGACTCGAGAAGGAAACGCCCCGGCATCCCCTTTGCTAGTGGTGATCGCGGTAGGTCTCGCCGGTCTGGCCATCGGCCGATTATTGGGGTTAGATTGGCTGGAAAGCGTTCCGGTTTTTGTGGCGGCTTCAGTTGCCCAATGGGCACGACGCCTCGAGTTCACTTGAGCTTTGCGTGGCAAGATCGTTTCGGCCAACCTTTGGCAGACGCCACTTTTATCGTTTCTCAAGAGCCGGCGGCGCGGGCGGGATAATGACCGCATCGACGGGCCGTTTTGCCGCCCAGAGGAGGCTGTTGCTGACTAACCGCACATAAGCGGGGTTTTGGAACAATTCCGGGCCGTGGCCCATGAAGATGTAAAGGTTGCGGGCCGCCAGGCGTTCATTGCTCCAGATCACGGGATGATCGCCCATTTTGATATCGCTGTATGGAGAGTAAGAGGCTTCGTTGACGATGGCTAACACCCGGACTTTGTCCCGGGGTGAACGACTATAAGTGTACCATTCTTCCCGCTCGATCTTAAACTGGGGCGGAACACCCCGCAGGCAAGGGTGTTGGAGGGCTTCTAGCTGCACTTCGCCGGAAACAAACTTGGCGATGTAGTTCTGGTAACGGATGCCGCCCATAAAATCGGAGAACCAGGTCCACATAGGGTAACCATCAAATTCTCCCAGCAAAGTGGCGTGGTGGAATCCGATCCAGCCGCCCTGGCCTTTTTCGATATAATCCACAAAAGCGCTGGCCGCAGCAGGGGTCCAGCCATATGGCGGGTAATCGAGCTGAAGGAAGACCTGGCAACGGGCCAGGGAATTGGAGTCAATGGCTTGGGTGTTCTCAAAGAATTCCAGCGTGAATTGATTGCTGGCGGCGAACCTTTGCAGCCATTGACGGGCGGCGGCCACAAAAGGGGCATGGTGGCCGCCGTTTTGGGCCAGCACAAAAACCCGGGTGCTCCCCAGGGCTGGATTCGTTTCCGATTGCGCGGCCAAGCCGCTAGGGATCATCGCGCTCCCCATCCAAAGCCCCAATAGCGCTGCAAGCGGGTGGCGTTTGATTAATCGGGCCGCAACCAGAGCGAGGGTGGACCAAAACGATCCTGCCCGGCCAAGCCTTGCCTTTGCCTTAAGCGTGTTCAACATAGAGTTTAAGATAATATTTGCGGCTTTGAGCCGCTTGCCCAGCAGCGGCAAAAAATAGCCTAAAAGCGGCGCGGGAATTTGCGAGCTGAATTAGTATGGTGATTATTCTGATGGCGTTGTGTTATTATCAAAATAAATAATAATGTAGACAATTATAATGGTTGTGTTCGATATGGCATGGATTATATTGAAACTTGCCGTAAGGGGAAAGCTGAGGTAAACTCAATCTAACCAGGCGATTCCGCCCGAGAGACGCATTATGGAGGGAATGGTATTCATTGTGGATGACGACGCGGCTGTGCGTCAATGCATCGAGAATCTTTTGCGCTATGCAGGTTACCAGGTGCAAGCCTTCGCCAGCGCGCAAGATTTTCTCCGCCACGATGCCTATGAAGGCCCCGCGTGTTTGGTGCTGGATGTGTGCCTCCCCGGGCTTAATGGCCTGGAATTGCAGCGCCGCTTAGCCCAGGGGGATTATCCGCTGCCCATTATTTTTATTTCCGGCCAAAGCGACATTCCCACCAGCGTGAAAGCCATGAAAGCCGGGGCGGTGGACTTTTTGCCCAAACCGGTGGAACCCGACAACTTATTGTCGGTGGTGCGGCAGGCTATGGCGCGTTGCCGGCAAGCTTTGTTGCAGCACGCCAAGACTATGGCGGTTAAAGAGCGGCTGAACCGGCTGACCACTCGGGAGCGCGAGGTGTTTGAGCATCTGTTGACGGGGCAATTGAATAAACAAATTGCGGCTGACCTAAACATTAGTGAAACGACCGTCAAAATCCATCGCCGACGCGTGCTGCAAAAGATGGAAGTTCAATCCCTGGTGGAACTTTCGCAATTAGTGGAACAGGCAAGCGATTTGGCGGTAAAGCCCGAACCCGCCACCCCAGCGTATCCCATTAGCCTATCCCAGCAGTCCTCCCGGAGGGCATAATACTAAGGTATTATAGCCTGCCTCCTTGATGCGGTTTAGATTCTGAGACCAGGAGGGGAAAATCAATGTCAGGGTGGCAGGCTGTGCTGTCCCAAAAGGGTCCCCTAAAAGCGCGGTAATGGGGCCTTCCCTGGCAAATCCGCCGACTAATGGCGATTAGTTCGCGTGGTCCAAACTTCTCCCTTTCGGGTGGGTAGAACCGGGTAATAGATCATTCATGTAAAACACAAAATTGCAGTGTGTTATGAAGCTAAACGAAACCCTCGATCCGTGGGAACCCATCATACTGACACATGGCGCAGCGGGCCGAACCCTCTCGCCTTCGATGCCACTGGAAGTGGCGGTCATTTATCAAGACACTCAGACCCGCGAATGGATTCGCCAAACCTGTGCGCGGGTTTCTGGCCAGGTGCCAGCCGTGCCGATGCAAAGTAGCTGGTGGAAACTGGACTGCTTAGAAGATCCGAACATTTTGCTGGGAGCGATCAAAGCCACCGCCCGGGCAGAAGTTATTATGGTGGCGCTTTACGCGGTGGAAACGGTGCCTTATTGCCTGCTTCGCTGGCATGAAGGCTGGCTGGAACGCCGGGAGCGGCAAGAAGGTGTGCTGCTAGCCATGATTGGCACGCCCCCCAGCCCGATTGCCGACGCGGCCGCTATCCGCAACTACCTGCGAGATCTCGCTAATCGAGCGGGCCTGCACTTCATGTCGCGCATTAAACCCGTGGCCACCGTGCCCACCGAGCCAACGCCGATGAAGCTTAACATGCTAGCCCCAGTGGGAGAATGGGTTCCTAGCCGTTATCCCACCCGGATGAGGGAATTACATGACGATTGGGGCATCAACGAATAAGTATCGCCGGCCTTCCCGGCCATGGCGGCGTTCTGAGGCCACCGAACGTGTGGCGCAACGCCACCGCCTGGCTTTTGGGCTGCGCTTGCAACGTTTGCGAATCATCAGCAACTATTTGGGGGTATCCGCTCGGATCCAATTGCTCTCGAAGCTCGAGCGCATTGCCGGCCATTTTGGGGAACTAAATCGCCCCGGCCGGCTGGCAGCTACCGTAGCCGCCTTGGAGAATCTCGAAGCCAAACTATTGGCTCAGTTAGGATCAACCTCCATGCAGGAAGGCAATCCCCGGGACGCAGCCAAACCGCGCGAGCGCTGTCGTCAATCGGGGGAACCCGGTCCAAGCCTTCCGAAAACCGCTCCCGCCACCGCCGCAGGTGGCGGCGGGCGGTGGATTTGTTAGTCCTCGTTCCGTTCTATCATTGGTTTCGATCACGGCCTGCCTTAAAGCAGGCCGTTTCTCATTGGTGAACCCGGCCCAGTGGCATGATCATATGCTGCGTTAACAATGTGTACGGAAGATTTCACTAGGCGGTTATTTGCGCCGGCTTTTAGGTTGAAGCTTGACCTGGGGCGGACTGGGTAGAGAATCGAGGGAGATCATTCCAGCAAGGGTAATTATAGGCGACAACATGACTCCGCTTGAGATTAACCAAATTTATAATCAATCCTTGGCCTGTCTCAATGGCCAGGGAGTGGCGCCGGATGAGCAACGCGCTTTTGCTTTGAATGTCGAGGCCGCCAAAGGGGGGCACAACGATGCCGTGTTGGCGATGGGATGGTTTTATCTCAATGGGATAGGGGTTGATTACAGCCTCGAACTTGCCCGGCAATGGTATCGCGAATCGGCCCGGCGGGGCGAACCCCGGGCGATGTTCAGTCTGGGGCAAATCGCTTATGAAGCAAAGGACTTTGAAGACGCGCGCCTCTGGTTCACGCGCGCCACTCAGGCTGGCCATGCCCGTTCGCTTTACTGGTTAGGCAAACTATGCTGGCGCGGCCAGGGAGTGGAGCAAAACCGGAAACTCGCCATGAAGTGTTTTAATAACGCGGCTGGTCATAAAGTGACCGAAGCCCAGCGCGCCGTCCGTTTCTTGGGCCGGCATGCTCAGCCTTGAGTGGGGGATTGTCGGCCGAGCAGGGGAAGTGCTTTCTTTGATCGCCTTAAACTCATATGCTGAAGATAAGAGGCGCAGATTTTGTGCAATTTTCGGTGTCCGATTTAACCCGATCGGTGGCGTTTTATCGTGATATCGCAGGCTTGCCGTGCCGGATTGAGAGCTTGGAGTATCAATGGGCCGAGCTCGATTGCGGGAATGTCACTTTGGCGCTTAAAGGTGGAGCCCTGGCGGTGGGAAGCAGTGGCCAAGGCCGGATCGCTTTGGCGGTGGCGGATATTCACCAGGCGCACCAGGAGTTGCTCCAGCGAAAAGTTCCCGTAATTTCCGGCCCGCAAAACCACGGTTGCTGCTGGCACCTCGAAATCCACGATCCGGACGGCAACCAAATCATCCTGCATCAACGCTCCGATGGCACTTGCGGGTAATCAAATCCCAGCCTGATGGTTGACGCCCTGCCGGGAAACTGACAAGTTCTTGGGACGCGACTTGCTGGGGCTGCCGAAACAACGGCGGGCCGCCCGCGGGCGCGGAAATTTCCATGGCCGACATCACCGTATCCATCGTCGAAGATAACGAGCCGGTGCGCAACACCCTGGCGCGGTCGCTCGATCGTGCCGAAGGGTTTAAGTGCCTCAGCCAATTCTCCAACGCCGAGGCGGCTTTGGAGGCTCTGCCCAAGGAGCGCCCGCAAGTGGTGCTTATGGACATTAATTTGCCCGGCATCAATGGGGTGGAATGCGCGCGCCGCCTGAAGCAGATCGCGCCGGAAATCCAGATCATCATGCTTACGGTGTACGAGGATACCGAGAATATTTTCAACGCGTTGATGGCGGGTGCCACCGGCTACATGCTCAAGCGCACACCGCGCGCGGAATTACTCGCCGCGATCAAAGACGTGCACCGGGGCGGTTCGCCCATGACCACGCATATCGCTCGCAAAGTGGTGCAAGCCCTGCAACAACGCCCGGCTACCCCGGCCACGCCTCAGCAAACTTCGGCTGATGTGTTGTCCACCCGCGAACAGGAAGTGCTCGATTGCCTGGCCAAAGGCTTTTTATACAAGGAAATCGCCGAAAAACTCGGCATCAGCTACGAAACGGTGCACACCTACATCCGGCGCATTTACGAGAAACTCCAGGTGCGCACCCGGACGGAAGCGGTGGCGAAGTTTCTGCGGCAGTAAGGCGCACTGCCGGGGTATTTCAAGTTTCCCCACCCGGTCCTAGCGGCACTCGCGGAGTGGGGCCAGGTCGGCTGTCTGCTTAACGCCGCAGGAACCGGGAGAACCGGGTATGAAACCTTGGTACGAGGAATTATTCGAGAATTACGGGGAAAAATACGACCGCGAGCCGTTTGCGCAAGGCACAGTGGGTGAATGCGACTTCATCGAGCGGGAAATCGCCGGGAACCGGCGCCTGAGCATACTCGACATTGGGTGCGGCACGGGCCGCCACGCGATCGAGCTGGCCCGCCGGGGATATTCGGTGGTGGGCGTGGATCTCTCGGCTTCCCAGCTTCAACGCGCCCAAGTAAAGGCGGCGCAAGCGGGAGTCAATGTCTTGTTCCAAAAGCAGGATGCGCGCGACCTGCCGTTTCAAGCCGGCTTCGAACTAGCTCTCATGTTGTGCGAGGGCGGCTTTCCCTTGATGGAAACCGATCAGATGAATTACCAAATCCTCCGCGGAGCGGCGCGGGCGCTCAAGCCAGGTGGCAAGCTCATTTTTACCACGCTCAACGGGCTATACCCCTTGTTTCACTCCGTGCGCGATTTTCTCAACGCCGCCCGCCAGGACGGCAATGCCCGGTATGAGGGGAATACCTTCGACTTAATGACCTTTCGCGACCATAGCACCATTGAAATCGAGGATGACGCGGGCCATCGCCGCGTCTTGGCCTGCAATGAACGGTATTATGTGCCGTCCGAAATCACTTGGCTGCTCCAATCGGCGGGATTCGCCACTGTTGAGATTTTTGGCGCCCAACTTGGCGCCTTCAGCCGCGGCGATGCCTTGACGCCGGAGGATTATGAGATGTTAGTGATTGGCGTCAAAGCCTGAGGCCAGGGCTTCCTATAAGCCGATTTTTACAGGCCAAAAACAAAAAGCGGCGGATCGAAATCCGCCGCTCGCGTTAAAAATATTCGTCCAAGCTGGGCTTATACGTAGCTCTTGTAGGTCGGATCGTACATCAAGGATTTGACGTAGCCGGGCAGGTCGTCCGGCCGCGGCATGCGCGCCAGGAGCGTGGCGTAGCCGGATTCGGCCACGGCCACCGCGATGGCGGCGGAGACTTCGCGCATGCGGGTAAGCGCCGGATAAATGCGGCCCACGGCGAGATCTTCATCCGTGACTTGTTGGGCCAAGGAGCGCGCCGAAGCGTAGAACATTTCGTCGTCGATCAATTTGGCATCGCAAGCGATCACACCCAAGCCTACGCCCGGGAAGATGTATGCGTTGTTGCCTTGGCCGGGAATGTACGTTTTGCCGTTGAGCGTGAAGGGCGGGAAGGGGCTGCCGCTGGCGAACACGGCGCGGCCTTCGGTCCAGGTGTAAGCCTGTTCGGCGGTGCATTCGGCCTTCGAGGTCGGGTTCGACAAAGCGAAAATGACCGGGTTTTTGTTGATGCGCGCCATGGCTTCGACGATCGGCTGCGTGAACATCCGCGCTTTGCCGGACACGCCGATGATGGCAGTGGGCTTGATCGTCTCGATCGCTTGCAGGAAGTCCGCCGTGAAGGGCACATCGTGCGCGTAGTGTTGCTTGTGCTCGGCCAGGTCGGTGCGGCTCTTGACCACCAAACCCTTGGAATCCACGAACCAGCAGCGTTTGCGGGCTTCTTCCAGGCTCAGCTTGTTTTCTTTCATCATCGAGTGCACCAGCAAATCGCCGATGCCGATGCCCGCTTCGCCCGCGCCCAGGAACAGGTATTTCCCATCCGCCAGCGTGCCGCCGGTGATCCGCAGCGAGGACATGATGCCCGCCACCGCCACCGCCGCCGTGCCCTGAATATCATCGTCAAACGAGCAGACCTTCGTCTTGATCGTGTTGAGCAGGCGGAACGCGTTGATGTTCGCGAAATCTTCCAGCTGGATGATCGCGTGTTTGAAGACTTTTTTCGTCGCCGCAATGAATTCATCCAAGAACGCATCATACTCGGCGCCGCGCACCCGGCGTTGTTTCAAGCCGAAGTAGAGCGGGTCTTGGAGGTAAGCTTCGTTCTCGGTGCCGACGTCCAGGGTGATCGGCAGACAGCTGTTCGGGTCAATGCCCGCACAAGCCGTGTACAGCGAGAGCTTGCCGATGGGGATGCCCATGCCGAATACGCCCAAATCGCCCAAGCCCAAAATGCGTTCGCCGTCGGTGACCACGATGACGCGCACGTCTTTGTGCGGCCAGTTTTTCAGCACCTTGGCGATGTTGCCCTTGTCCTTGAGGGAAATGTAGAGGCCGCGCGGGCGGCGGAAAATGTGGCCGAATTCCTGGCAGGCTTGGCCTACCGTGGGGGTGTAGATGATGGGCATCATCTTGTCGAGATTGTCCATTATCACCCGGTAAAAGAGCGTCTCGTTGCGATCCTGCAACGCGATCAGCTGCACATAACGCTCCAGATCCGAAGATTTTTTATCGAAATTCTTCATCACCCGCATGACTTGCTCTTCCTGGGTGTTGACTTCTGGAGGTAGAAGACCTTGCAGGCCAAGGGCTTCCCGTTCTTCCGGCGTGAACGCTGTCCCCTTGTTGTAGATCGGGTTCTGCAACAAAGCCACACCTTTGGGATACTTGACCGTTTTGGTATTTGAATTATCGTTTACTGCCGTCATTGGGTATTTCTCCTGTCCGCGGTTTCGCCAATTATTTTCGCGTTAATGATTAAAAAACCTCCCGGGTTTGAGCTATCGCCGGAAAACGAGGCGTCTTCTGCGATGTAATTTCTGCTCCGCCCCGCTCTAACTAGAGAGGTGTATTAAACGTCTTAATAAAACTTAATAAGGTCCGATTTTCAGTTCAAGCCCGTTTTTTATAAAAAAATATTTCGTAAATCACAGGAAATGAGTGTGATGCAATTATTAGTGCAACCGATGGTTAACCCTTGCCAAACCGAGATTGCGATTTTGCGGTCCGCTGGTGGGGCTTTAACTCGACGGCTTCGTGTTCAGTTGGATTTATTCTCGCCAGTGGTGGCAGGCCGTTACTAAAGTCGATGCCGGTGAGCCAACTTACTTCTGCCCAACAACGCGCGGTGCTGGCCAATGGCAATGTGCTGGTCGAAGCCGGTGCGGGCACTGGCAAGACGCGCACTTTGGTCGAACGCTGCCTGGCGCGCCTGGCGGATCCGCAACATCCCGTTTCCTTGAAGGAAATGGTGATTGTGACCTTCACCGAGGCGGCGGCGGCGGAAATGCGCCAGCGGTTGCGCGCTGCCTTGGAGAAGCTTTGCCTAGCCCACCCTGGCGATCATCGGCTGGAAGAGCAATTGGCGTCCCTGGATTCCGCCTGGATTTCCACTTTGCACGGCTTTTGTTACGGGCTGGCCCGCGAACATTTTCATGAATTGGAGCTCGACCCCCAATTCACAATACTGACCGACTCCCAGGCCAAAGTGCTCGCGCAAGAAGTGCTGGATGCGGTGTTTCGCCAGCCGGAACACGCCGCCCGCATGCGGGTCCTGCACCAGTGGTCGCGCGAACGCGGCCAGAGCGGCCGCCAACGCCTCCGGGAGCAAGTGCTCCGGCTGTATCATTACGCCCGGGCACTGCGTGAGCCTCAAGCGTGGTTGCAGGCCCAGTTAAATGCGTTCACCACCGGGGAGCCAAAACCCTGGCTCGCGGCTTGGGAGGTGGAGATTCCTCGCTGGGCGGTTATTTGGCGGGAAGCCCTGGTGGCCAGTGGCAGCCCCAGCTTGGTGGCGTATGCCGAACATTTCGCTTTGCCCAATCCATTGGGCGCGCGCGCCGAAGTAGCAGCATGGCTCGAGCGGTTGCGCGCCACCATGCCGCCCAAAAAGGAGACGCCGAAAACTTGGGCCAAACGCTTGGAATCACTGGCCGGCGAACTGGAGTTTTTACTGAGCCTTACGTCTGCCGGAGACGGGGCGGTTCCGGACACGGATTGGCCCGCTTTGCGTGAGGATTGGGAATGGACGCGCCCCGCGATGGCCGAATTGCTGCGTTTGGTGCAAGCCTTCGCGACGGAGTTCCAGCGGCGTAAACAGGAATTGGGCGGCGTCGATTTTTCGGATTTGGAGCATTTCGCCCTGCGCGTGCTTTGGGATGCGGAGAAACGCCAGTTGCGGCCGGCGGCCGAAGTGTGGCGGCAACGCTCCCAATTGCTTTTCATTGACGAGTACCAGGACATCAATGAGGCGCAAGACGCCATTCTCGAGTGCCTCGCCCGGCCGGATGCTACGGGCAATCGGTTCCTCGTGGGCGACGTGAAGCAAAGCATTTACCAGTTCCGCCTGGCCAATCCGCGGATCTTCCTCGGCTACGCCAAAACTTGGGGCCAGCCAGGTGCGGCGGG
>MTLE01003781.1_pt1 | contig 12243 bp, 10 predicted proteins | sample 1982461 | NCBI WGS metagenome assembly MTLE01 (sample SAMN05712605, study PRJNA340218) | biofilm metagenome | isolation source: sample SPL anode biofilm adapted to -200 mV | place: USA | collected 2012-02-03
ACAAAAAATGGGATACAAAATTGTATCCCATTTCAACTTCAAATAATATGTATTCTTACCTGTACATTTTTTCCCGCACAGCTTTTATTTCTTCCGAAGTAACGTAATCATCATAATCCATTTGTTTATCAATAATTCCGTTGGGAGTAAGTTCAATGATCCTGTTACAAACTGTTTGTATAAATTCACGGTCGTGCGAGGCCATCAGAACATTCCCTTTAAAATTCACGAGAGTATTATTAAATGCCTGTATGGATTCCAGATCAAGATGGTTGGCAGGTGAGTCGAGCACCATTACATTGGCATTCCGAAGCATCATGCGAGATATCATGCAACGCATTTTTTCACCTCCTGACAATACGCTTGCTTTTTTATAAATTTCTTCTCCTGAAAAAAGCATTTTACCCAAATATCCGCGAATAAAAGCCTCAGTGGTATCATCCGAAAACTGTCCTAACCAGTCCACCAGATTTAAATCGGTATTAAAAAATTCCGAATTATCGAGAGGCAGGTACGCATGTGTTATAGTCACTCCCCAATTGTAAGTTCCTTCATGGTTTTTATCATGACCATTAATTATCTCAAAAAAAGCAGTCATTGCACGCGGATCTCTTGACAGAAAAACAATTTTATCGTTTTTCTCAACGTTGAAATTCACGTCTTTAAACAAAAGAGTTCCATCATCAGCTGTTTTACCCAGTCCTGCAATTTCCAGAACCATGTTTCCAGGATCACGATCGGGAGTAAATATAATGCCCGGATATTTACGTGTCGATGGCTGAATCTCTTCGATATTAAGCTTTTCGAGCATTTTCTTACGACTGGTAGCCTGTTTTGATTTTGCAACATTGGCACTAAAACGACGGATAAATTCTTCCAGTTCCTTTTTCTTTTCTTCCGCTTTCTTATTCTGATTTTGTTGCTGGCGAAGGGCTAACTGGCTTGATTCATACCAGAAAGTATAGTTACCGGCAAACAACTGAACTTTTCCATAATCAATATCAACCGTATGAGTACTCACTGCATCAAGGAAATGGCGGTCGTGCGAAACCACAAGAACTGTGTTTTCGTAATTTGCCAGGTAATTTTCCAACCACATTACCGTATCCACATCAAGATCGTTTGTAGGCTCATCAAGTAATAAGTTATCCGGTTTCCCGAAAAGAGCACGCGCCAAAAGCACACGTACTTTTTCCATACCGCTTAAATCCTTCATAAGCTGGTAATGATACTCTTCTTTAATTCCCAGACCACTCAGCAACGAAGCCGCGTCACTTTCGGCATTCCAGCCATTCATTTCAGTGAACTTCTCTTCCAGTTCCGATGCTCTCAGACCATCAGCATCGCTAAAATCTTCTTTCAGATAAATGGCATCTTTTTCTTCTTTTATTTTCCACAGGATATCATGGCCCATCATTACAGTTTCAATAACTGTAAATTCATCAAACTCGAAGTGATCCTGTTTAAGAACCGATAAACGTTCTCCGTGACCAAACTGAATTGTTCCTCTTGTCGGATCAAGGTCTCCGCTTAACATACGGATAAGAGTGGATTTTCCTGCACCATTAGCACCAATTATTCCGTAACAATTGCCTGCAGTGAACTTGAGATTTACATCTGAAAATAAAACACGTTTGCCAAACTGAATGGCCAGATTTGAGACAGTAATCATTTTTTTGATTTGAAGTAATGAAAATTAAGAAAATACGTTGATTCTCATCAACACTTGTGCCATCAAAAGGCACTATTTTAAACAAAGAATAGAACCAATCTGTTTTCGAGATTTGTTCTATTCTGGTATTAATCTGATTTTATAAGTCAATTATTCAATAATTCCCAATGTACGGGCTGCTCTTGAAATTTTTTCAATTGACTCATCTATTTGATCGAATGTATGAGTTGCCATTAACGAATAGCGGATCAAGGAATCCTCTGAACGTACAGCAGGCGAAACAACCGGATTTACAAATACTCCATCGTCCATCAGCATTCGTGTCAGTTTAAATGTAGTATTGTTATCACGCACATAAAGCGGAATGATAGGCGTTTCAGTTGGTCCTATTTCAAAACCGGCTTTAAGGAATCCTTCTTTTGCACGATTTGTATTTGCCCACAAAGGTTCTTTACGCCATTTTTCCTCTTCCATAACATCCAATGCTGCCAAAACACAACCCGTAGAGGCCGGAGTAATAGAAGCACTGAAAATCAACGTGCGCGAGTTATGTTTCAGATAATTGATAATATTATTGTCAGAAGCTATAAAACCACCGATTGTACCGAGTGATTTACTGAATGTACCCATTATAAGATCCACATCATTTGAAGCATTAAAATGTTCACAAACTCCGGCACCGGTCTTTCCAAACACGCCCAACGAGTGAGCCTCGTCAACCATTATTGAAGCATTGTATTTTTTAGACAATTCAACAATTTCAGGAAGTTTTGCAACATCACCTTCCATACTGAAAACGCCATCTGTTACAATAACTTTCAGCTTGTCCGGTTCACATTTCTGGAGCAACTTTTCCAATGCATCCATATCGTTATGACGATATTTCAACTGCTTTGAAAATGATAATCTTTTGCCTTCAATAATAGAAGCATGATCGAACTCATCAAAAATTAAATAATCCTCACGTCCTGTAATACATGGTACAACTCCTGAATTTACAGAAAATCCGGTTGCATATACCAGAGCAGCTTCCTTGTGAACAAGTTTGGCAAGTCTTTCTTCCAGTTCAAGATGGATGTCCAGTGTTCCGTTTAAAAAACGTGATCCGGCACATCCTGTACCGTATTTTTCAACTGCTTTAATTGCTGCTTCTTTGAGTCGGGGGTGGTTAGTAAGTCCCAAATAGCTGTTTGACCCAAACATCAAAACTCTTTTTCCGTCAATGGTTACAACTGTATCCTGATCGGATTCGATAGGACGAAAATAAGGATAAACGCCCATCGCTTTTGCCTGTTGGGGAGCATCATACTGTCCCAACACATTACTTAGTTGACTCATATATTATTTGAATGTAAATAAAACGGCTGCAAAGATACTATTTTTTGTCCAAAAAAGCATATTTTTTGCCCCCTATTATATATTTGTGTACTTTTGCAAACCCTTACAAATACATAAATTACAGGTGAACAAAGAATTAGATTATAAATTATTGCAGATCCAGGCTTCAAAATGTGAACCGGAATGGAAACGTTTTTTTGCAAAAAACAGGAAAAAACTGGAAGGAATGGATACGCAAATTCACAATTTACACGAAAAATACTCTTCACAAATTGATTGTTTGAAGTGCGCAAATTGCTGCAGGACTCTTGGGCCGCGCATCACCGACAAAGACGTGGAAAGAATAGCGAAAGCTCTCCGGCTGAAAACGATAGAAGTCATTGAAAAATACCTGATTATTGATGAAGATGGCGATATGGTATTCAAATCAATGCCCTGTCCGTTTCTGGGAGCCGACAATTATTGTTCAATTTACGAATTGCGCCCCAAAGCCTGTCGTGAATATCCGCATACTGACAGAAAAAGATTTTTTCAGATTTACAACCTGTCGGTAAAAAATGCTTACACCTGCCCCATTGTATATAACGTACTGAATGATTTGACAAAATAGCTATTTCGACAGAAAAATCTCCTTTTGTAAAATTCCATATTTATCAAAAGATTTTCCCACAGTAAAAAACAGGCTCAGAGATATGCTCAATACGGTAGAAACCAATATGGCTATCATTATGGCTATCTGATATTTAATAGCCACCAATGGCACCGAACCTCCGAGAATTTGTCCCGTCATCATACCCGGAAGTGAAACAATGCCCATAGTAGCCATAGTGGCAATAGTTGGATTTAATGCCGATGTAAAACTTCTTTTGGCAAACTGAATCAACGCCTCAAACCTCGTTGCACCGAGTGAAAGTTTGTATAAATAGAGTTGTTCTTCTTTTTTCAGCGATTTATAAAAATCTCCTAATCCAATCACATTCGAACGCAATGAGTTACCCAAAACCATCCCTCCTACAGCTATCATGTATTTGGCATCGAAAACAAAATCAAGCCTTACAATGAAATAATTGAAATACAGCACAACTATAAAATTGGAAATAATAAATGATGCTATCACCGGCAGAGCAAACCTTTTGGTTTTCAACCCCGAATTTTTAATAACTGAAAAAACGGCTGCAGTAATCATTACCAAAAACCAGAGAAGATTTAAAAACCAGTTGTTTAACCTGAAAATATATTCAAGAAAAAAACCAATCATAACCAACTGAAAAGACATTCGAAGTGTTGAAATCAGCAAATTTTTGGTGATGCCAAGTTTAAAATACCAGACCACGAACAAAGGTATTAGCAGCAATACGCCACACATAACCATTGACAAAGTGGATAAATCCTGAGCACCATTCATTTTCAGTCTAATTTTAAGGTTATCGTTTTTACAGATGCAGATAGATAATTGTCGTGCAAAATGGAAATCACTGTATATTCAGGATTGAGAAAGAAGTAATCAAGGACTTTTGATTTCAGGGATAAATCCAGTGCTGAGGTAATTTCATCAAGAAAAAAAATCTGACGTTTCATCAACAAAGCATTAATTATTGCCGATCGCTGTTTTTCTCCTCCCGAAAGTTCTTCGATATCCTTTTTCAATAGATTTTCTGACAATTCAAAATAATCAAAATACTGTTTAATTTCTGTATCAATACCGGCTTTGCAATGCCCGTTCGCCTTTAACGACAGCGTTTCATCAAAGAATGATTTTAAATTTCCGTGGCCTATATTCAAATCCTGACTCACATAAGCCACTTTTCGGCGGAGTTCCCAAACAGAGACATCATCAAGAAGCAGATTTTCAAAGAATATTTCGCCGCTATCAGGTTTTTCAAATCCGAGTAACAACCTGAGCAAAGTCGTTTTTCCAATTCCGGATTTACCTGAAACAATTATTTTATCTCCCTTTTCTATTTCAAAGGAAAAATCCGTTAACACAAACTGTTCCGAAAATCGCTTATTAATATGTCGAATACTGAACATTGCCTTTAATTGCCAAGTTTTTCAATATCATTCCAGAAACCAGGGTATGATTTGCTGACAACCTGAGGTTCCTCAATAGTAACCGGCATTACAAGAGCCACAGGAGCAAAAGCCATTGCCATACGGTGATCTTCGTATGTAGCAATACTTATGCTATCGGCAGGCAAGCAGGTTTGTCCGCTCCATGCCAATTCACCTTCGGCAGGTTCGTAAAGCACAAAACCTGTTTTAGCAAGTTCATTAATTAACGCCGCGATTCTATTTGTTTCCTTTATTTTCAGACTTTGAACGCCTTTAAAATGAAAAGGTATGTTCTTCATACAGCAGGTCACCGCAAACGTCTGAGCCAGATCGGGCTGATCTGTAAAATCATATTCAAACAATGAAACATAATTCCCTGTCGGCGTGAGCAGAACTCCATCGTTCCGGAAATCCGTTTTCACTCCCAATTGCTCAAAAAGTTGCGCCACTTTACTGTCACCCTGATAACTGTTTTTATTCAAACCTTTCAGGACGATTTCACCCTTACCCGCAATGGAAAGCATTTCGTACCAGTACGATGCAGCCGACCAGTCAGATTCCACTTTATATTGTACAGGTTTATATGTCTGGGGCTTTATTTCAATCGTATTATTTTCAAAAATGACATCCACGCCGTATTCTTTCATCATTTTCATTGTCATCAGAATATACGGAACAGATATCACGTTCCCTTCCAGAATGATTTTCAATCCGTTTTGCATGTAAGGCGCAATCATCATAAGAGCGGAAATATACTGACTGCTTACTCCACCGTTCAGTTTAATTTCGCCACCGGTAAGTGCACTTCCGTATATCTTTAAAGGAGGAAAGCCTTCCTTCTCAACATATTCAATGCGTGCACCCAAACTGTTCAAAGCATCGACCAATAATTTTATAGGCCGGTTCTTCATTCGTTCGCTCCCGGTAATTATCCATTCACCAACGGTTTTGGATAAAAAAGCGGTCAGAAAACGCATGGCAGTTCCGGCCGCGCCAATATCAAACGTAGTGTCGTTCGAGTCCAGCGCCTTCACTGTAACCCGTGTATCATCACAATCCGAAAGATTCTGAATTTCGAACGGACTATAAGCCAAAGCATTCAGAATCAGAGCCCGATTACTAATACTTTTTGATGAAGGCAGAATTATTTCAGAATTTAATTTTGCTGATTTTAAGTTTAGTTTTTTATTGGCCATTATTTATACAGCTAATTCGTAGATATTTTTCACATCTTTTTCAGTCAGTTTCACAAAACTTCCGAGAGTCCGTGCACCAAGTCCCATTGTTTTCACCATTTCAGGAATATCCTCAGCTTTAGCTCCAAGTTGTGAAAAGCGAATTGGCATACCGATAAAAGTCATAAACTGTTCGTAACGTTCAATTCCCTGACGCGCTGTTTTTTCCGGATTCTGAAAATCCATTTCACAACCCCATACACGAACCGCAAACTGAGCGAACCGCATCACATCATGATGCATAACATATTTCATCCAGGCAGGAAACATCACTGCTAAACCTGCACCGTGAGCCACATCGTAAAGTCCTGAAAGTTCGTGTTCCATTTGATGACTTGACCAGTCCTGTTCCCGTCCCACACCACAAATATCGTTGTGAGCTACCATTCCGGCCCACATAATATTGGCGCGGGCTTCATAATCGTTCGGGTTTGCCAGTGCTTTAGGAGTTTCATTTATCACAGTCAGTAGAATTCCCTCACATATTCTGTCGGTTATTTCCACATCTTTTGTGTTCGTAAAATAACGTTCCATCACATGCGCCATCATGTCAGTCGCCCCGCATGCTGTCTGAAATGCAGGTAAAGTACAGGTCAGCTCAGGATTTAAAACTGAAAAAACGGGACGAAGATGATCGCTGTTTGCAGCACGCTTAAGCATTCCGTTTTCATGAGTTATAACCGAACCGGTTGAACCTTCGCTACCTGCTGCAGAAATCGTCAGAATAGTAGCCACAGGTAATGCTTTTTCAACATTTTTGCCCTGATAAAAATCCCAGAAATCGCCTTCATATTCAGCACCGAGAGCAATGGCTTTAGCCGAATCAATCACACTTCCGCCACCCACTGCAAGTATAAAATCCACTTTCTCTTTTTTGCAAATTTCAATCCCCTGATATACTAATCCGCTGCGTGGATTTGGCTGAACACCACCTAATTCGGCAAAAGCAATATTTTCTGCTTTAAGCGATTGTTTCACTCTGTCCAATAATCCGCTTTTTACAACCGAACCACTTCCAAAATGAATCAATACTTTTGTACCCCCAAATCGTTTTACATATTTTCCGGTTTCATTTTCACGACCTTTACCAAACACAAAAAAAGTCGGGCTAAAAAAATTAAAATTATTCATATTCTTTTGATTATTATTTCTTTTATAAAGTGGACCGATTTTGAATCTCAACAACAAAAGGGTGACTTTCAAAATTACCTCTCACATTTTCAAAATCAGCATTTTTATCTTCTTCATTATCTATTCCAAATCCTGTTTTACTGACAGCATTGAATTCTTTTTTAGCATCCCGCAGTATTAAGTCTCTGAAACTCAATTCAGCGCTTTTGGCTTTTTCAATTATCTCGTCAATTTCCTGTTTCTCCAATGTCTGAATTTCTTTATCAAACCGTTGTTCAATAATTCCTTTTACAAAGTTCCACGCATAAGAATCATAGTTTTCATTCGCAGTATTGAATTGATTCTGAATTTCTTCCAGTGAAATATTTTCATTAACAATACTATTTACTAACCTGTCAATTTCACTTTTGGGAGCAAACAAACCTGCCAGATCTACCCATTTCCCGGCTCCAATCCCGTTTCCTGAAATTAAACCTTCCTGCGCGGTACTGAACGAATTACCCGACGTGCCATTCAATTTTTTATTCAACTCACGACCAATAAAATTATTGACAGCCATTTCATATAATTCAATTCCTTTTTTAATGGACGAACGTTTTATTTTACAGTTTTGATACCATACAAAGGCAGACTTTTCGTCCAAATTTTTCAATAGATCCTCCAAAATTTTTATACCACTTAACGCTTTATAAATAGTGTAAGGAGACAAAAATTCAAAGTTTACCGGATCAAGTTTTGCGTCTTTCCTCAAATCGCGCTTAGGCCATTTTTGAACATCACGAATAGTACCGGCACTATGCAAATTAATTCCCGGCAATAAAGTGCTTTCACCATCATGCTCAATCAGGTAAGAAAATGGTAATTCCGATATATCCGGATTCCCCTTATGCTGGCCCAAAACCACTGAAAACGCGCCTATTTTTGCAGGCCACATAATATAAGAATTACTGGAAGTTTTTACTCCCCGCTCTGTAATTCCCTGATGAACAGGACCAAGTTTATACATGTGATTGCTAAAATTAGATCCGCTGCCGGCATTCATAAAAGAATACAAAGCAGTCAGCATCAACGTGGATTTATGATGTGTCACGGTGTAAGGTCCGGCAAAAACAGAAACTGCTTCACCATGCAAACCCTGACAATTAGCAAAAAACAACGAATCTATAGCGGAGAATTGTTTCCCTATCAGACATGCCTGACCTACAAAACAATTCGAGATCAACGCATTTTCCGTAACAGCAGTCCCTGTCTGGATAATGAAATTTTCGCACTGAACTCCGGCACCAACCAAAACAGGAGCCGTTTCATTACTAACTATAGTGCCATTTACGAGCGAAGTCATTCCTTCAATTGTTGCGAAATCACCTACCCGTACATCTTTAATTTTACCGGAATTTATAATTTTTGCATTAATTCCGATACGACCAATATCTGATTTACCTGAAAGAACATACTCTGAAACAAGATCATTCAATCTCTTATTCAACTCATTATTGTGTCTGTAAAAAGTCAGCATATAAGCCAACGGCGCCGACAGTTTGTCAAAAATCACTACCTCACGACCACCACTTTCAATCATAACCGGCACTCTCACTCCGTTGCCAAAAGCTGAAATTCCATCAGTTACTATTGCATTTACATTCTCAATGTAAGCGCCTTCATCTATTTCATAATTAGCAATATAATTATGAATTTTATCAATAAACACATCGTTGCCCACCTTACAATTATGCAGGATGCAATTATAAATTCCCGAATGCTTTTTCAAGCCACCGGCAAGTTCAAAAATTTTATTGTAAGTTCCTAAAAAAATGTTTCCGGAGAAATGTACATTGGAAATAAACGCTGGTGAAAAATCCTCAGCAACCTGAATTTGCGTCCAGTTTTCCGAGGAACAACCATATACAACCAATGTCGCTATTTCCTTTTCCGTTAGTTGACGATAGTTTACCATGAGATTATAAATAAATTATTCGTAAGTCGGTTTTATAAATTACATTTCAATATCGTCTTCGTCAAAAACATCACCATCGGCATCTGACTCGTCATATTGCTGATATAAAAAATCATTGTAAGGATAACGTTCCACATGAATCGCTTTCACTTTCTGGTACATCAAATCCTTTAAAGTATCAATGTTTTGTTTTTCCTTAGCCGAAATAAAAATACAGTTATCGTGCATTTTTGACATCCATGTTTTTTTGAGATCCTCCAGACTCAGATTTTCATGTTTTACCGGTGCCAGATCATCTTCGTCCTTGGGTTTATAGGTAAAAGCATCAATCTTATTAAATACCAGAATCATGGGCTTTTCAACCGGATCAATCTCTTTTAAAGTCTGGTTTACTACTTCCAGTTGCTCCTGAAAGTTAGGATGCGAAACATCGACAATGTGCAATAACAAATCTGCTTCTCTAACTTCGTCGAGTGTCGATTTAAACGACTGCACCAAATGATGAGGCAATTTTCGTATAAAACCAACAGTATCGGACAACAGGAACGGAAGGTTTTCAATAATGACCTTTCGAACCGTGGTATCAAGAGTTGCAAAAAGTTTATTTTCAGCAAAAATGTCCGATTTACTTAACAGGTTCATCAATGTGGATTTGCCCACATTCGTATAACCCACCAAAGCCACACGCACCATTTTTCCACGGTTTTTCCGTTGAGTAGTCATTTGCCGGTCGATATCCTTCAGATTCTGTTTTAGCAACGATATTTTTGTAAGAATAATCCGACGGTCCGTTTCAATCTGGGTTTCACCCGGACCACGCATACCAATACCCCCACGCTGACGTTCGAGGTGGGTCCAGAGACGGGTCAAACGTGGTAGCATATACTGACACTGAGCAAGTTCCACCTGAGTTTTAGCGTTGGCTGTTTGTGCTCTTTTGGCAAATATATCCAGAATCAGACTTGTTCTGTCGAGAATCATCACCTTTAACTCCGCTTCAATATTCCGCAACTGTTTTGGTGTTAGTTCATCGTCAAAAATTACAAGTCCTATATCGTTTTCGTCAACATAACCTTTTATTTCAATCAGTTTCCCCGGTCCGACGTATGTATTCGGATTCGGAAATTCAACCCTTTGGAAATACAACTTTTCAGGAGAAGCGCCAGCCGTTTCGGCCAGAAAAGCCAACTCATTAAGGTATTCGCGGGCTTTCTCTTCAGTTTGTAACTGGGTAATCAAACCCACTAAAACTGCTTTTTCTTCGTATATTTCTGTTTTCATCCGTATAATTTTAAGTATAAACTAATCGGGAATAAAAGTATAAAATTTTATCTTATTAATTCTTACCTGTGGTCATTTTATCACAAAAAAACCGTTTGGAATTTCCAAACGGTTTTTAATTTCTTTTTCAAAAGAGGAATTTGATGTTGTATAAAAAGAATAAACTTTTCAAATTCCTTTTATCAGGATAATTTTACTGTAACTTGAAGTTAACCGGTAATGTATATTTTACACGTACAGGTTTACCACGTTGTTTTCCGGGAGACCATTTAGGCATCGACTGAATTACACGGATAGCTTCTTTATCCAAACTTGGGTCAACGCTACGTACAACCTCAACATCTACGATAGAACCATCTTTGTTTACCACGAACTGGCAAATTACTCGTCCCTGAATACCGTTTTCCTGTGCAATAGCCGGATATTTAACGTTATTACTCAAAAATTTAAATAAGGCAGCATCACCTCCGGGGAATGAAGGCATCGTTTCTACAACCTGGAATACTACGTTATCTTCTTCTTCAACAACCGGTGCTGAAACCGGGGCACTTACCACAACCGCTTTGTTTTTGTCATCTTCAGAATTAATTTCCACAGATGCAACCTGCTTTGTATTATCAACAACGTTCAATACTTCAACAACTGTTGGTGCAGGAGGTGGTGGAGGTGGTGGAGCTTGTTCCGGTTTAGTGATAACTACATCGAGTTCGTCTTCAACCGCGAGATCCGTATTTTCTGCTTTGTAAACAGTTACGTCAGACTTGGTCCATTCTAATCCAATGTAAACTAATGACAAAACCATAACGAAACCCATCAGGAGAAAAAACATTTTTTTGTCTTCCAGTGAGGCTTTTGGTGATTTTTTTACGTCCATAATTTATGCTATTTTATATTTAATTTTCGGATGGGCAAATGTAATATATTTTTTTTAAAGTTCATTTGAGAATTCACGAAAAAATCAATTTTCTTTTTCAGTATTTATAATTGCCTGATTTCATTATAATTTATTTTAGATAAAATATAATTTTTTTGAATTTCTGCGTTTTAAATGGTAGATTTTATTTTCACTCACTTTCAGACCACAAAAATAGTGTATCTTTGGCTGTTTTTTCAAAAAAAGGCCGTATAAAATCTATTTTTTTTGTTTTTTTATTACGCTGAGCCTTGATTTCAATAAATTATAATTTAATGAACAGGAAATTTTTTGCAATTATATTATTTTTCATTCCCGTTTTACAGGTTTTTTCGCAAGCCGGCAACGGAGTATATCAGTTTTTGAACTTACCCGTTTCGTCAAGATTAGCTGCCATCGGTGGAACAAATGTATCATTGAGGGATAATGATCTTAATTTCGCGTTCCAGAATCCATCACTCCTAACCGTTCAGACAAATAATGTGATCGGGTTAAACATGGCAAATTACCTGGCCGATATCAAATTCGGATCGGCTGTTTACGGATACAATCTGGATAATAAAAATTATTTAGCTATTGGAATTCAATATGTAGATTACGGTTTATTTAAAGAAACCACTGATTTAAATGAAGTTTTAGGTGAATTTACCGCCAAGGATTACGCATT
>MTLE01003829.1_pt1 | contig 12235 bp, 5 predicted proteins | sample 1982461 | NCBI WGS metagenome assembly MTLE01 (sample SAMN05712605, study PRJNA340218) | biofilm metagenome | isolation source: sample SPL anode biofilm adapted to -200 mV | place: USA | collected 2012-02-03
CTATAAAGTAATCGCGGCCACCGCGATCCCGGGCGATTGGGCCGAAGTGCTCACCCTCAAAGCCACGGCCAAACAAACCCGCGCCACCCTTTCCCGACCCCAGACCAACACGATTTTTCGTGTGCGGATGCGGCCCTAAACCGAAACGTAACTCCTATGAACCTCATCAAGCAAAACACTCGCTCCTCCCCCCGCGCAGGCGGCACAACCAAATTCAAACCACTCGCATTCTTGACTCTCTTGGCTAGTCTCTGGCTGCTCTCGGCTCACGAGAGCCAAGGCGGGCAATACGGCGACTTCACCTACGAAACCACCAATGCCACGGTGAGGATCACCGGCTACACGGGTACGAACACAGACATTACCGTGCCCGATGTCATCGAAAATCGGCTGGTCACCACCATTGGGGATTCGGCATTTTATCTTCAGACTAATCTCACTAGCGTTTCTCTGCCGGACACCGTGCTTAATATTGAAAGCGGGGCGTTCTTGAGCTGCTTCCAGCTCTCCCAAGTGACTTGGGGATCAGGCCTCACCAACATTGGCAAAAGCGCTTTCGGCGGCTGTTCGAGCTTGGGCGAACTGCGCTTTCCCGAATCCCTGAAAACCATCGGCGTCAGCGCCTTTAGCGGTTGCAGTGGGCTGGCCAATCTGGTGTTGGGCAACGCAGACGTGAGCATTTCGGAAAGCGCGTTTAAAGCATGCTCTAGCCTGCGGCAAATATCCTTCGGCTCGGGTAAACTGCAGATCGGCAACTCGGCCTTTTCGTGGTGCACCCAACTGGAGGCGCTTAACTTGAACGCCAACAACGCGGGCCTGGGAGAACAGTCCTTCGCTTATTGCAAGGCTCTGACCGGCTTGAACTTTAGCGGAGCCCAGATTCAAATTGGAAATTATGCTTTCCTCGGATGCCCCGGGTTGACGAACTTGAACTTAGGAAACGGCACGGCGCAAATAGGCCTTAGTGCGTTCTCCGACTGTGCGGTGGAATCCCTCGTCTTTTCAGGCTCGGCCAACTTCCGGCAAAGCGCTTTCGAAGGTTGTGAAAATTTGCGCCAAGTTAGCTTTCTGGGCGCGACAAACATCCTTGGCACATCCGCATTTTTGGGTTGTCCCAACTTGGCGGAAATCAATTTCGGCGAAGGCCAAACGCAAATGGGTGCTTACGCTTTCCGTAATTGCCCGAAATTATCCCAATTAAACTTTGGCGGTGGCGCCGTGGAAATTGGCGGCAGCGCCTTCATGGACTGTCCCAGCCTGACGCAGGTGGCATTGGACAATGGAAAGTTTAGCCTTAAGGGTGGGGCTTTCGCGGACAACTCCAACCTCACGCAAGTGGTGTTGGGCAACGGCGTGATCAGCACGGGCACCAATGCCTTCCAGGGCTGCACGGGCCTGACGAATGTGTTATTCTCCAACCAGATGGTTGCCATCAATGACGGGGCGTTCGCAGATTGCACTAGTTTGGCTAACATTGCGTTGCCGGATAGCGTGATCAGCATCGGCAGCCGGGCCTTCAGCGGCTGCACTCACTTGACCGCGATTGCTTGGCCGAAAAATCTGGCCAGCTTGGGCAATAGCGCTTTTGCCAACTGCGGCGCGTTGCTCAGCATCGTTTTACCCGATAGCTTGTCCTCTATCGGCAGCAGCGCCTTCAGCGGCTGCACCAACCTGTCCGCCATTGTGTTGCCTGGCAACTTGGCCCAGTTAGGGTCCGACGTTTTCGCCAAGTGTACTTCGCTGACCCAATTGGAGCTAACCGGCAAACTCACTAACCTGGATATGCTCACCCTGCGGAATAGCGGCACCTTGGAAAGCATTACCCTGCCCGCGAGCTTGACTGCTTATGGCCTGAAGGCTTTTGAAGGCTGCTCGAACCTGATGAACATTCAAGTGGCCTCGGGCAACACTCGTTTTACGAGCCGGGACGGCGTGCTCTTCAGCGCGGATGGCATGACGCTCCGCCAATATCCCCTAGGCCGATCCGGCGCCTACACCGTGCCCGACGGGGTGACGCGAATCGATATAAATGCCTTCGCCAAGGCTTCGCACCTCACCAGCGTCACCTTGCCGGAGAGCCTGGTCGAAATCAATAACGGCGCGTTCCAATACTGCGCCAACCTGAGGGAAATCCAGCTTCCCAGCCAAGTGCGAACCGTCGGCCAGCTAGCCTTTGCCAATTGCCCCAATTTGGGCTCCTTTACCTCTGGAGCCCACACCTACCAACTGGGTGACGAGGCCTTTAATTATAATACCCGGCTCACCAATGTGGTGCTCAATCCGGAACTTTTCGGTTTGGGCGCCAAATGTTTCTTCGGCTGCGAACAATTGCCCAGCCTCGAGTTGCCCGCAGGCTTGCGCTACTTTGGCCCGCAAGCGGTCTATGGCTGCAACCGCCTAACCCAGCTAACGGTGAATGCCGCCAACCTCGCATTCAGCGCGGTTTCGGGCGTGCTTTTTAACCGAGCTCAAACCGGGCTGATCGCATTTCCAGCCGGCCAGACCGGCGCCTATCGCGTGCCGGAATCCGTGGCCACGATTTCCGATTACGCCTTTGAAGGCTGCACCGGCCTCACGGAAGTGGTTTTGCCGAACACCACGACCGACGTCGGGCAATGGGCTTTTGCCAATTGCACCGGCCTAACTAATGTCGTGCTGGGAAATCGCCTGGTTTCGCTCGGATACGGCGCGTTTAACGGCTGCGTCGGTTTGACCAGCCTCATTTTTCCCGCCAGCTTAAAGTCCGTGGGTGACTACTGTTTCGGTAGCTGCCTGAACCTCCTCAGCGTTTATTTCGCGGGTAATGCGCCGTCTCAATCCGGCCAGAATGTTTTTCAAAACGCGTATCCCACGGCGGTTTATCATCGAGAAGGCGCCACCGGCTGGACGGATTATCTGGGCGGCCGCAATACCGCCCCTTGGACTCCGACATTCAGCCAGTGGGCGGTTTTCACCGGGCTCGCCAGCGTGCTCCCCGCTGCCACCGCCGAGACGGATGATCCCGACCACGATGCCATGACCAACCTCGCCGAGATGCGCGCGGGCACGAATCCCTTGGACGCCACCTCGCGCCTGGCGCTCGAACTCACCGCGCGCCCGGAAGATCTGAGCAGCGCCGATCAATCGCCGCTGGCGCCCGGCGAAATCGCCGTTTATTTCCAATCGGTTCCCGGCCAGCGGTACACGGTTTTTGCCAGTGATCAACTGGGCGGAACGTGGCTCACCTTGGCTCAAGTCACCGCTACCGCCCGGCAAACCCGCGTGGTGTTATCGCCCACGAATCCGTTAGCGTTTTTGCGGATTGCCCTCGTGCCATAAGGGCCAAACCGCAGAGCCACAACCGCCCGCGATGGAAACGTTGCGGGCGGTCTTAATTTTCCGGAACTGAACTGCGAGCGGCTCGCGGGAACATTCATCTGGCGATCACTTGCGCTTTCTTTTGGAGCGTGCGATTAGTGCTGGATAGTGGTGGAACGGGCCAGTTTTTCCTGTCATTAACTGGCCCATCCAGCCACACAGCCATCAACCACAGGAGCCGGCCATGAGCAATAATGCAATCCCTTCAACCCGGGCAGGAATGGGCACGATGTTATACGCGGGCGGCGCCGCGTTCCGGGTGTGGGCCCCGTTTGCCACGAGCGTTTGCGTGGCGGGAAGTTTTAATAATTTTAACGAAACGAGCCATCCCCTCGCCCCGGAAGGCAATGGCAAATGGTCGGCCGATATCCCCGGCGTCCAGATCGGCCACGAATACATATTCGTCATCAAAAACGGCGCCCTCGGGCCGCTCTACCGCAAAAATCCCTACGCCAGCCAGGTGACCAACTCCTCCGGCTACGCCGTCATTCACGATCCCAATTTCAATTGGGCGGGCGATAATTTCGTCCTGCCGCCCTGGAACGAACTGGTGATTTACGAAATGCACGTCGGCACCTTCAATGACGCGCCCGGCTCGGGCCCGGGCACCTTCGAGGAAATCATCCCCAAACTCGATTACCTGGCGGACCTCGGCATCAACGCCATTGAAATCATGCCCGTGGCGGAGTTCGCGGGCGATTACTCCTGGGGCTACAACCCGGCGCAACCGTTCGCGGTGGAATCGGCCATCGGCGGCCCCCAAGGCCTGTACCAATTCGTCAAAGAAGCCCACGCCCACGGCATTGGTGTGATCTTGGATGTGGTCTACAACCACTGCGGCCCGAGCGATCTGGATTTGTGGCAATTCGATGGCTGGACCGATAGCGAGCACGAAGGCGGCATTTACTTTTATGATCGCGCTCGCGTCCACACGCCTTACGGCGATAATCGCCCCGATTACGGCCGCAGTGAGGTGCGCCAATATTTCCGCGACAATGCCCTGTTCTGGCTCAACAAATACCGGCTGGACGGCTTGCGCTTCGACATGACCGTCCTGATCCGCAACCGCAATGGCAATAATGACGATCCCGGCGGCGACCTGCCCGATGGCTGGAGCCTGATGCAGTGGATCAACAACGAGGTTCGTGGCACGCAGCCGTGGAAAATCACCATCGCCGAGGACATGCGCGACAACGGCTATCTCACGCGCGACACCGCGGCGCAAGGCGCGGGCTTCGGCTCCCAGTGGGAAGCCGCGTTTGTGCATACCCTGCGCCGGGCGATCATCACCCCGAACGACGCGGACCGCGACCTGTTCGCAGTGCGTGACGTGCTCGCGCGCCGTTACGAGAACGATTCCTTCAAGCGGGTGATTTACACCGAATCACACGACGAAGACGCCAACGGCAACCAGCGCGTGCCGGAGGAAATCTGGCCCGGCAACGCCGGCAGCTGGTACTCGCGCAAACGCTCCACCCTCGGCGCCGCCATGGTGTTCACCGCCCCGGGAATCCCCATGTTTTTCCAAGGCCAGGAATTTTTGGAGGCTGGCTATTTCCAAGATACCGTGCCGCTGGATTGGAGCAAATTAACCACTTATCAAGGCATCTTCGCGCTCTACCGGGATCTAATCCGGCTGCGGCGCAACTGGTATAACCACACCGCCGGCCTGCGCGGCCAGAACCTCAACGTCTATCATGTCAACAACGCGGACAAGCTCCTCGCGTTCCACCGGTGGGAAAACGGCGGGCCGGGCGACGACGTGGTGGTGGTCGCCAATTTTGCCAACCGCGGCTACGAAAGCTACAACGTGGGCTTCCCGCGCGAAGGCTTCTGGCGCGTCCGCTTCAACAGCGACTGGCAGGGCTACAGCGCCGATTTCAACAACCAACTTGGTTACGACACCCTGGCCCAATACGGCCCGCGCGACGGCCTGAATTTCCAAGCCAACATCGGCCTCGGCCCCTACGCCGTGCTAATCCTCTCCCAAGACGACTGAGACAAAGGCGGGATGACTCACGGAGAAATGATACCCGGCAACATTTAAAAAACCTCACCTGCGCCAAACCTAGCCTGACGCACCCGATGAATTATTACCCCTAAGGGGTTAAAGAAAATAGCCCAGCGTTGGGCGAGAGCCCTACGCTGGGTAAACCCTATAAACCTTCTTTCCGGCAACCCCAACGGGGTTGAAGGGGATTTTAGCAATCCTCCGAAACGGCTAAATAGGGCTTGTCCCAAAAATGCCATTTTTCGGAACTCACCGCTGAGCTGTCCAAAAACCGCCTAAATCGCGCGCACGCGACCATGATTTCGGGTGGATTAGCGGAATCAAATCCAATAAAGCCCCGATTTCGAAGATTTTGGCTAAAACATCCATTTTTGAGCACAACGCAAAATGTGTTACTTATACTGTATAAATATGTTCCGCATTCTAGGACACGCTCTAAATACGAACACTAATATTAATGCATTTGTATACTGTCTACCCACGGAATCCAGATGGCTCGTTTTTACCGTTGAAACAAACGACTGTCCGCTGTAGAATAAGTATTACCATTTACACACGTCATGCGTCCCGAAACTATCAAAGAACTGATTGCGATTATTGTTTGGAGCGTCCTTGCTGTTTCGTCTTCCATTGCAGTTAAACTCCAGTGGGTTAATCATACGACATTTTTTTCCGTTTTAGGTTGTTCATCTGGTTTATTGACGGCGTTTTTTGGAGTTCGTCACTATTTTCGTGTCCGCCCATATATTCGCGAGGTAGTTCCGTCTGGTTGGACTCAGGATGCCGAGATTTCTTCGCAGCGTAGTGTCAGGGTAACAATTCCAGCCACGGACCATAGAAAGGGCAAATTCCCGAAGGTTGAGTTTTTGCGTTTTTCGGGTCTTCATTCTAATATCGCCTTAGATTACGAAATTTCCAAAGATGGGGACGTTACGATTTATCACCGCGAAGATTCGTTCATTCCTCCCTGGAAAGAGTTCGTGGTTCGCATTACAAGTTCTTGAGCCCATCTGCTATGCTTTCAATCATTGTGAGTCCTAGCGGCGCGAAACTGCCAAACGAGAATGCTGCGCCGAACAGACCCATCGCTATCCATTCGGGGTGGCTCTGGAATTCGGCGGTTTCCGTGCTGCGCTCAAACCTAGCTGTTGGGGCTGTGGGTGATCTCGAGTCATTACGATCGTTATGACAAAACCCATCATATTCTGGAGTCTAGAATTCACGCTTTGCTTTCTCTTCACGCTGAACCTTTTCATGCGAGGCCGCCTGACGACAGTGGTTGGCTCGATACTAGGCCTATTGATGTTCGGCATGGTCATAGCCGCAATTTTTATTCTTGGTTGGTCCTATGCTCTGCTCTCGTTTCTGCTCATGTGGGTATTTGTAGCAATCTCCAGACCTTTCGCCGGGATGGTTGCCTTTCGCATCTTGGGATTTCGCACTGGTATCGAGTCTCCAACCTATCAGCAAAGCCCGAACAAAAACCTCATCACCGGTAAGGAGACAGTAGAGGAGCTGTTCAAACGGATTGGAGAAGATCAGAAAGTGGAGCGCGCTCGGATTGCGTCCATTGCATCTCAACCAGATATTGCTTCACTTCTTCAAGGAATGAGTTTACAGCCGAACGAGCTTAGAAAACTCCGTATTCTACTAGCTGAAAGTGGGAGCGAAGAACGAATAAAAGTGGAAGCAGTCTACAAGTTGGAAAAATTGCACACACTATTGCTTCATTGTGCGCTGCCTGACGTTTCTTGGGAGATTCTCTCAAACCCGGATGAACTGCGGCGCCTTATTGAATTTCAGAGGCAAGGATTGCAGCCGGCAGAGATTGGCAGGAGGTTCAGACATTTCGCGTGATGTCCCCTTCCAACAAAATCACTGGAACGAACAAAAACGGAAAACGAGTCACCCTTAAGGGCGGCTGAACCCTACGTTCATCCGTCGCAGTGTTGGTTTTTCAAGTGACGATTGAACCCGGGAATTCCGGCTTTTTAGCGCGCCTTGCGGCCAGCAAAAAAGGAGGGAACAAAAATGCTCCCTCCCTTTTCCATAACCCCTCCTTAAATTTCCGCCAGGAGTGGGGCGGCAAGGCTATTTCACCGGCACGCGGATCACGCTCACCGAGTAGGCCGGGAACGTGTGCGAGAATTGCGGGCTGGCGATATCGATGGTCTTTTGCACGGTGGCCACTTTGGTGGGGTTTTCCAGCGTGTTTTCATCCTTCGGTTCGCCACTCAAAACGCTCAGCGCGGCCTTGGCACCGACGCCTTTGACGCCCCGGAGGTTGATGTCTGTGGTTTGCGCTTCGCCGCTGACGTTGACCACCTTGAGGATCACTTCTTTCTTGCCCGGCGCGGTGCCCGCCACCACTTGCAACGGCTTGATGTGCTCGTCCTTCGGCTCCAGATCATGGATGAGCTTGCCGTCGAGATAACAGCGGATGCGGCTGCCCTTCAACTCGACCTTGAGGTCGTACCAGCGGCCGGTATCCACGCTGCCGGAAGTCGCTTTGCCAACCAGGTATTTGCCGCCATCCTCGGCGCGTTCAATAGCATGTTGGGTGTTGCCCCACCCCCCGACGTTCCACCAAGACCAATGGCTGTCGTCGATGGCATGAAACAACACCATAAAGCCTTCGGCGCCGCTGATTTTGCGGGCTTTGCAGGTGAAAGTGTAATCCGTCCAGGAAGCGTCGCCCACGATCGTCCTCTGGTCGCTGCCTTCGCCGGATTGGCGGTAAGCGCCGTCCACCACTTTCCAATCGCCGCGCCGCACGTTCCATTTGGCCGCGCCCGAGGAGAAGTCTTCCGCAAAGAGCACCTTGCCATCTTGCTCGACCTTGATGTCTTTGTACTCCGCTTGCGTGTCCCAAGTCGCCAGGCCAATGCCGCCCTTGGTGGCACCGGGCTTGCTGATGAAGTCCACCGCCTCGACGATCGTGGGCAGCACGCGGTCGCCCCGGTTATCCGCGAACATTTTTTGCACGTAATACGAGGGAATGCCGTAGCTGCGCGAGCTGTCGAAATTGATCAGGTCAGGATTCCATTTCTTGTAATTCACGTTGGCGAACAACGGGGCGTACGAGGACATGATCACCACGTCCGAGTTGCGCTCCATGCCCGTCATGAACGCCGCTTCGCCAATGGCGCCCATCAGGTTGCCCTGGCCGCAACGCTCGGTGACGGCGTATTCGCCCACATAGACCTTGGGGCCGGTGCGGCGGTAGCTATCGTATTTGTTGGCGTTCTGGATGAAAAAGTTGGGGTTCGAATAATAGTGCTCGTCCAGAATTTCCGCGGGCCGGTTGGTCGGCGTTCCGCCCCAAACATTGGCGATCAAATTCAGGCTGGGATATTTGGCCTTGATGGCGTCGTAGAACCGGGCATAGCGCTCATGGTACGCCGGGCCGCCGTTTTCGTTGCCGATTTCCAGATACCGCAAGTTGAACGGCTTGGGATGCCCATGGCGGGCGCGCAGCGAGCCCCATTGGCTGGTCACCGGGCCGTTGGCGTATTCGATGGCGTCCAAGGCGTCTTGCACATATTCCGCGAGTTCCGCCATGGGCACGTTCTCCTTATGCGACATGCCGACGTTGACGACGAACAGCGGTTCCGCCTTGAGGTCTTCGCACAACTGGAGATATTCGTGGTAGCCCAAGCCGTGCGTGGACTCGTATTGCCAGATGTTGTGTTGCGTGCGGCGGTTGGAGAGGGGGCCGATGGTTTCTTTCCAGCGGTAGGCCAGGTTCATGCGGTCGCCCTCCACCCAGCAACCGCCCGGGAACCGCACGAAAGCGGGCTTCAAGCCTTGGAGCTTCTCCGCCAGGTCCAGCCGCAAACCATTTTTGCGACCTTTGAACGTTTTGGCTGGGAAGAGTGAAACCATGTCGAGATTCACCACGCCGGATTGGCTGGCGGAAACCACTAGGTGGGCGCTAGCTTCGTCCGCCGTGGGGACCAGGGTAAAATTAAACTCCTGCCACCCCGCACCGACTTTGCTGATTTGCTTGCTCGCGAGCACGGTGCCGGCGGCATTCTGCAAACTCACCGTAAGCGGCCCAGCAAAACCGTCGCCCCCTTTGGCGCGCAAAGAGCCGTTATAAGTATCGCCCGCTTTGACGGCGATGCCCCAATAGCCGGAATTGACCACGGACACCGTGCCGCCGTTGGCCGCCTGGATTTTCACCTGAAGGGCGCGCAGGTTGTAAGCTTCGCCGCTGGCGCTATCCACCACGCTCATCTCGCCTTGGGCGCCATTTTTGGTTTCCAATTCCCAGAACAAAGGTTTGTCGGAATCCTCAAAGGAACGGTTGCGCACCAATTCGGCATACAAGCCGCCATCGCCCGCGCAATTGATTTCCTCGAAGAATATGCCGTACAGCATCGGGCTGACTTTAATGCCCGGCTGATCGGCCTGCACGGTAATGCTGGCGGCTTCCACCCCGCAAGGAGTACCCGCAGTGAGCACCAGGGCGCATAAGGAGGCGAGAACCGCCTGCGGGGATTTCACAGAACACAGTTTCATGATTATTTAGCGTTAGGATTGTTATTGGATGTCGCGCCGTTGGGCGCGGGTTTCAGGGTGCGGCAGCCAAACAGCCCCCCAGCCCGTTTTCCGGGTTGGGCTTGGAAGCGAATGGTAACGAAAGTTTTGTCTTTGGTGATCTCCGGTGCCAGCGGATAGGCCTGTTGGAAAAACTCACCCGGACGGTTGTTTTCCAGGGTTTGCGTGGCGATTTTGACGCCATCGGCCAAAATATCGAACGTGCGCCCGCCCCCATCGCCGCCCCAGTAATCGCACACCAATTCCGCCGGCTGGCCGGGCAACACTTTCAGGCGGTAACTGATCCAGCCGCCGTCGTTGGCATGGCGCCATTTGCGGCTTTGATGCTCGCCCGCTTCCATCCGTTCACCCGCCAACGCGTGGTCGGTTTCGGATTGCGAAAACCCAGGAAGAACTTGATCGATGATGCGTGCCTCGAACTCGCGGCGCTTGGCCTCGGCGGCGGCCCGTTGCTCTTGCTGGGTGGCGAACTCATCGCGCGTCATCACGGTCCAATAAACGCTGTAACGCTCATGATGCGTCCGGTAGAACGGAATCAATTCGATTTCCGAGGGCTTGCCAGTGGCGGACATTCGGAAGGTTAGCGGTTTGCCGGACACGGGCTGGATGCGCTTGAGGATCGAGTCCGTTTCGCCAATCAACACCGGCACTTCCGGGCTGGGCCAGCCGGTTTGGTCCGTTTGCACTTTGGCATACGGCTCGGGCATGCCGTCGGTTCCCAGGCGGCCGGCCAGCACAATCGGGCCGTAGCGGAACGCGCCCACGCCCGCGTTATCCGGCAGCGCTTCGTAAGCCAGCGCCATCGGCAATCGCACTTCCAGCACATCGCCCTCGCGCCATTCGCGCAGGATGGGCACGTACGAGCCGGGGGTGCTTTGGAAAGGATGCGTTTCGTTGTTGATCCGCACGCTCATGCCTTGGGTGGCCCAAGCGGGATGCCGCAGCCAGACGGTCAAGCGCACCGGCTGCGCCGCGCTGAATTTCAGGCGCGTGGTGTCTTCTTCTGGAAACCGCGTTTCTTGCCGCACCGTCAACCCCTTGGCCTTCCAGCGCAATTCCGACGCCAAGAACTGGTTCACGTACAGCGCGTCTGCACCCTGGCTATAAATATTCTCGTTATACTTGGCGTGGTTTTCCATGCCGGTGCCCACGCAGCACCAGAAGGAATCTTCCGGCGTCGAGTAAGTTTTGAAATGCCCCGGCTTGAGCGAGGTGAGGTACACGAACATGCCCGTCTTGGGATCTTGCGAGGCCAAGATGTGATTGAACATGGCCCGCTCATAAAAATCCATCAGCTTGGCCGAAGGCTCCCAAGAGAACAAATGCCCCGTCAGCTTGAGCATATTGTACGTGTTGCACACTTCCGCGGTATGGGGCGAAAGGTGTTTCGAAAACTCCTGCACCGGGAAGAAATGCTCGTGATCGCTGTGGCCGCCGATGACGTAAGCGCGCGTGATGGCCACCTGTTGCCAGAAAAACCGCGCGATGTCGCGGTAGCGCGTCTCGCCGGTCAACTCGAACTCGCGCGCGGCGCCGATGGCTTTGGGGACTTGCGTGTTGGCGTGCAACCCGGTCAACCGGTCCTCGCCGCGGGCCAGCGGGTCGAAAACTGCTTGGTGGTCGAAGGCGCGCGCCAGGCGCAAGTGATCGGGATTGCCGGTCACGCCATAGAGATTAGCCAGCACTTCGTTCATCCCGCCGAACTCGTTTTGGAGCGAGGCTTGCATCTGGGCTTCGGTCAGGTGGTCGACGCGGAACTTCACCCAATCAGCCATTTTCACCGCGACCGCCAGCGCCGGTTCGTTGCCGCACAAGCGATGCGCGTCGAGCAGCCCGGCCATGATTTTATGCAGCGTGTACCAGGGCGCCCACACGGGCTTCAAGGCTTCCACCCGATCGATGAACGACTCGGGAAAGGCTGCAAGATAACCCGCGTGAAACCCCTTCTGGGGCATGGCGTCCTGGCATTGGGCCAAGGCGGCGACAATCCTTTGGACGCGGTCCTTAAACCGTTCATCGCCGGTGGCCGAATACATGGTGGCGCACGCCGTGAGATAATGCCCTAAGCTATGCCCCCGCACTTCCACCCCGGGCGCTTCCCAACCGCCATAAGGCTGGGCAGTCGAAGGCAGCCCGGCCGTCACGCGGAACATGTGCAGCAAACGGTCCGGATCGAGGCTGAGCAAGTAAGCTTGGTCCAGCTTCATCGCCTCGCGGAATGGGCCGTCCAGCAAAGTCACGTCCCGTGGATCGAACGCCGCGGCTGGGATGGCTGGCCTGGCGGGAATTTCGGCCGCACTAGCG
>MTLE01000019.1_pt1 | contig 12229 bp, 12 predicted proteins | sample 1982461 | NCBI WGS metagenome assembly MTLE01 (sample SAMN05712605, study PRJNA340218) | biofilm metagenome | isolation source: sample SPL anode biofilm adapted to -200 mV | place: USA | collected 2012-02-03
GCATCGCCCCGACAAGATCAAGTAAAAAGGCCTTGTCAGGATCGTTTTATAACCATCCGCGTTCGGCAAAAGAGACGGGATCTCCGTCTCCTATCACAAAGTGATCCAGCACCCGCACGTCGATCAGACGTAAAGCGTCGCAAATGCGCTCGGTGATATGGCGATCGGCGTGACTTGGTTCGGCTACGCCCGAAGGGTGATTATGACAGAGAATGACCGCTGCAGCATTATGTTTTAGCACCGTCTGCACGATTTCCCGTGGATAAACACTGGCCGCATCAATAGTACCAAAAAACAATTCGCAAAACTGAAGAACGCGGTGCTGATTATCCAGCAATAACATGGCAAATACCTCCCGGGGCCGTTCCCGTAACTGGAGCTGCAGATAGCGTCGGACCAATTGCGGACTGGTTAGGGCATCCCCCCGTTGCAGACATTCCGCCAGATAACGATTGCTCATTTCCAGTACGGCCTGTAGCTGGACATATTTTGCTGGCCCAAGGCCGTGCGCCTGACAAAATCGTTCTTGTTCCGCACCGAGCAGCGTGCGCAATGAACCAAATTCCAGCAACAGATTTCTGGCCAGTTCAATGGCGTTACAACCAGCTACTCCGGTTCGCAGAAAGATTGCCAATAATTCGGCATCACTCAGTGCTGCGGCTCCGCGCTGTAAGAGTTTCTCGCGCGGACGTTCGTCCTCGGGCCAATCTGTTATTGCCACGATATATCCTTGAAAAGAAAAATCCGGTTATAACGAGAATGGTTTGGAAACAGAACTGACAAAGCCGACAGTACATTATGATAGCGCAGACAAGGGGCCTGAGCCCCTTGAGTTATAATCTGTCATAACAGGCTTCAGGTCATATTTATTTTGCTGCGGATTTAGCCTCAGACAGCCAGTGATCGACCAGTTTAGCATGTGCTTTCAGCCAGCCATCTGCATGGCGTTCAATATCGGCAGGTTTGTTTTGTCCCGCTTTCATTTGCATGTTCTCGGCACTGATATCATGAATGGGTAATTTCATAATGGCGAACAGCTTGGCTGCCGCCGGATTTTTTTCGGCAAATGCTTTATTGGCAACGATATGCATCTGATTCATCTGGAAGCCGTAATTCCTGCCATTCGGCAGTTTGGTATCCACATCCCGGCGATCACCCGGCAACGATGAGAAAGGGACTTCCAGCCAGATTACATCCTTACCGGGAACCAGTTCGCCACTGACCCAATACGGCGTCCAGGTATAATAAAGAATGGGTTTTCCACTTTTATGGCGGGTAATTGTATCAGCAATAATCGCCGCATAATTTCCCTGATTGTGAATCACGGTATCGATAAGACCATAGGTTTTTATCTGGTGATTGATAACGGCTTCGCAGCCCCATCCCGGATTACAGCCGGCCAGATCGGCCTTTCCATCATCGTTCGCGTCGAACAGTTTTGCCAGTGTGGGATCTTTCAACTGAGCGATATTGGTAATTTTATATTGTTCAGCCGTTTTTTTATCAATCAGATAACCCTGTGCCGCACCGGAGACATAGACATTCTGACGATAGAATTTGTTGTCTCCACCGGCTTTGGCATATTTGTCATCATGCAACGGTGACCAGTTAAAGGTCAGGAAAGTACCATCACCGTTGGCTACCGACGTGTAGCCAACGTTGTAATCGACATCCTGTGCAGGCTTGACATCATAGCCCAGTTTTTTCAGCATTTTGCTGACCAGTAATGTCTGGAATGATTCTTCCGCGATCGTACTCTGGATAGGTTGCACCGAAATGCCTTTGCCCGGCAGATCTGTGCTGGCCATGAGGTTGCAGCTTAACAACAGGGTGCTCACAGCGATGATGTTTTTCGGTTCAAACATTGCGTTCTCTCCATAATAATTGATGGGATAAGTCAGACCCGGTTTGTTAACCGGAAAAGAAGACCTGCCGGTCCGCGCTGATACCAGTATCTGGCATTTTTATCGTGAGATTTTTGCCCCATTGCCTGAGTCAGTCGATCTAGCACAATGGCGAGCAAGACGATTCCGACTCCACCGACAGAGGCCATCCCCATATCCAGACGACCGATCCCCCGGAGGACCATTTGGCCTAAGCCGCCGACTGCGATCATGGATGCGATCACAACCATTGAGAGTGACAGCATCAGAGTCTGGTTAACGCCAGCCATGATCGTTGGCATTGCCAGCGGCAATTGTACCTTGAATAATAATTGACGCGGGCTGGCGCCGAATGAGTGACCTGCTTCAATCAGATCATCAGGTACCTGGCGGATGCCCAGCATGGTCAGTCGGATCACGGGGGGGAGTGCGAATATGATCGTGACAACCACACCAGGTACATTGCCAATCCCGAATAACATCACCACCGGGACCAGATAGACGAAGGCTGGCGTGGTCTGCATTGCATCCAGTAACGGGCGCATGATCGTGGTTGCCTTATCACTACGGGCTAGCCAGATACCGAACGGCAGACCCAGCATCAGACAGAATAGTAATGATGTCAGAACCAGGGCCAGGGTTGTCATGGCCTCCATCCAGGTACCAATCAGACCAATAATAATCAGGCTCAGCATTGTTCCCACAGCCATGCGGCCACTGACCAGCTGCCACGACAATAATGTCAGCAGCAGGATCATTATCGGAGATGGTATGGTTTGTAATACGGTTTCAATACCGGTCAGGCTGATTTCTACCGGCGCCCGAATCAGCTGAAAAACCGGACGGAAATTATCCACCACCCAGTCAATGGCTGACTCAATCCACTGATCCAGCGGGAGCCTGGCCTCTTGAAAGGGATGCCAGTAATCAACAGACGTGTTTTTTTCTGATTCAGGGGCGGTGTACAGCCAGTCATTGCTGTCTGTATCGGCTTGCGCGGTATTTCCCCACGGATTATCCGCTGCAGCTTGTTCTGCAGCGACATTCATTTCACTCCAGGGATCCTGTTCTGGCTGAGTCGCTTCACTGGTCCAACCTGGCGGGCTCAATAAAAGAAGAGACGTAAACAGGATTAGTAGGTGTCGTTTTATCATGCGGCATTATTCCGATCGAGAGTTTGTAACAGATTGGCTTTAGAGATCAGGCCGATATAAAGACCGTCGCTGTCGATGACTGGCACCTGACAGGGCGCTTCCGCAACCAGACCGATCAACTCGTTTACCGGTGTATCTGCCAAAATTGGTGCCGGTTTTTCCAGAATCGCAGCATCCAGATTCTGTTTATTAGAAGTAGCTGACTTTAGTGATTCAACAGAAACCACTCCGATGAAATGCCTCGCCCGATCAACAACATAACCGTAATCTCGTTCCTGATCTTTGAGCTGCTTCAGCGCTGCTGCCGGGCCATCTGTTGCATGTTTCTTAATTAATGGGAGCTGCCGGCGACTAGCCACATCCCGTGCTGAAAAGACATTGGCCAGATCAACTCCACGGAAAAATGCGCGAACATACTCGTTGGCCGGATTATTCAGGATTTCGTCGGGGCTGCCGACTTGTACCAGTTCGCCATCCTGCATAATGGCAATCCGATCGCCAATACGCATGGCTTCATCCAGATCATGGGAAATAAATACAATCGTCCGCTGTTGCCGGTTTTGTAGTTTCAATAATTCATCCTGCATTTCGGCTCGTATCAACGGATCAAGCGCTGAAAAGGCTTCATCCATTAGCAGAATGTCAGGATCATTTGTCAGCGCTCTGGCCAGCCCGACGCGTTGTTTCATGCCACCTGATAATTCATCAGGATAAGCGTTAGCCCAATTGTCCAGTCCCACTTGTGCCAAAGCCTTTAATGCCCGCTCGTGGCGCGCCGTTTTATCGACCCCAGCCAGTTCCAGGCCAAAAGCCGCGTTATCAATGACACTCATGTGCGGCATCAGGGCGAAAGACTGGAACACCATACTGATCTTTTTGCGGCGAACCTGACGTAATTCATCATCAGAAATGGCAGCGATATCTTTCCCATCTAGCAGAACCTGACCCCGGGTAGGTTCAATCAGGCGGTTAAGTAGACGGACGAGTGTGGATTTACCGGAACCCGATAACCCCATGATGACAAATATCTCGCCTTCATTAATCCTGAGGCTGACGTCCTGTACACCAACAGTCAGACCCGTTTTCTTAAAAATAGCAGCTTTATCCTGGCCTTTATTCAGTAATTTAAAAGCCTGTTCAGGATGTTCTCCGAACACCTTGAACAGATTTTTTACTTCCAGTTTTATGGTCATGGATACCCTTTTCGGTTGTTAATAAATCATAGCTTTCATCATTTGCATAGCAATGCAATCATTTATTAACATAATGAAATAATTATTATATTCAAGTCATTATTGTTTGTTTTTTGTTCCATTTTGTTTTATTTTCATGATAAATAACAATAAAATATTTATTAGCAATGCGATTGATATTTGATTGTTAAGTTGTTTTTTAGCGAAAAATGGTTTTATTGTTTAACGTATCGAAGTATTTTTGATTGGAGCCAAAAGAGGGGGGGGCGCCGTGCGCTGACCTTGTCACGGAGAAAGACGAGTAACAAAAAGGAAACAGCGAGTACTAATTACTCGCCGGGACGGGTGAGTTCTCCGCTATCAAGCATCGGTGCTGTGCGAACCTCAGGAGCTTCCAGTAAGTCAGCAATACACTCCAGAGACGCAATCAGCATGGTTTGCTCCCAGTCTTTCATATTCTGAAAACGGGTAATGAAACGGCTTTGTAGTGTGTCCGGTGCAGCCTGGAGACGAGATATTCCTTCTGGAGTGAGCTGAATCCACACTTTACGTTTATCCAACTGATTTCGCTGACGTTCAACCAGTCCTTTATTTTCCAGCCGATCGAGAATGCTGGTCACTGTTGCCTGTGCCAGATCCATGCGATTAGCAAGGGTTCCGGTCGTTACAGGTTGTTCATCCCGCAGTGTTTGTAATATGAGCAACTGGGGTAATGTTAAACCGGATAAATGGCTGAGTTCTTTTTCATTTTGGTCAATTGTGCGAATTATGCGGCGCAGCGTGCTGAGTACCGCCAAGCTTTTCTGGTTCATTCAGTCGGGATTCAGGAGATATATAGTATGAATTATCGCTCAGGCGAGCGTGGAATTAAACAGCCGCCATCATGTACTATGCCGTAAGTTCGGAAATGAGGGAAAAGCAATGTCATTACAACAAAGACGGATCTTGCTTGGTGTCACCGGTGGTATTGCGGCTTACAAAAGTGCTGAAATTATTCGCCGGTTGCGTGAGCAGGGGGCGGAAGTTCGGGTTGTGATGAGTGACGCGGCAAAAGAGTTTATCACGCCGCTCACTCTGCAGGCCGTTTCAGGCAACATGGTCGCCAACAGTATGTTTGATCCGCAAGCCGAAGCGGGTATGGGGCATATCGAGCTGGCAAAATGGGCTGATCTGGTTCTGGTGGCCCCTGCGACTGCCAATGTTATCTCTCGCCTGACCACCGGGATGGGCGATGAGCTGCTGACGACGCTCTGTCTGGCCAGTCCGGCGCCATTGGCGATCGCGCCTGCGATGAACATGCAGATGTATCTGCATGCGGCAACCCAGCATAATCTGAACGTGTTGGCCGAGCGTGGTGTCCAGATCTGGGGACCGGGTATCGGCAGCCAGGCATGTGGGGATGTGGGACCTGGACGCATGCTGGATCCGCTGGATATCGTGGAGGAAGTAACCCGCTTTTTCCAGCCAGAGCTTCGTTCTGAACTCTCTTTTCTGATCACGGCCGGACCAACGCGTGAAGCGATCGATCCGGTACGTTATATCAGCAATCACAGCTCCGGCAAGATGGGTTTTGCCCTGGCTGAGGCGGCAGCAGCATTGGGCGCAAAAGTCACATTAATCGCTGGCCCCGTTAATCTGCCTACACCCAAAAATGTAAACCGCATCAATGTGGAGAGCGCTTTGGATATGCAGGCAGCGGTTGACGCCGAAGTATCCCGGCATCAGATCTTTATTGGCTGCGCCGCTGTGGCTGATTACCGTATGGAATCGGTTGCCCCGCAGAAAATGAAGAAACAGGCGGATAGTGACACTCTGACGCTACAGCTGGTAAAAAATCCCGACATTATTGCCGGCGTCGCTGCGCGCACAGATAAACCTTTTGTGGTAGGCTTCGCCGCCGAAACACAGGATGTGGCTCGTTATGCGCTGGATAAGCTGCAACGCAAGGGGCTAGATATGATTGCCGCCAACGATGTCAGCCGCTTAGGGCAGGGGTTCAATTCTGATCAGAATGCACTGACGGTATTCTGGCAGGATGAACAACAGGAACTGCCTCTGGCCAGCAAGCAACAGGTCGCTCAACAACTCATCTCATTAATCATACAGCGCTATCAACATGAAACAGATTGAACTTAAGATCCTCGATGCCCGCATCGGAAATGAATTTCCACTGCCTGAATACGCGACTCCCGGTTCTGCCGGTTTAGATCTGCGCGCCTGTCTGGATGCTGCGGTTGAACTGGTCCCTGGCGATACACAGCTGATCCCTACAGGTCTGGCGATCCATATTGCTGATCCGGGACTGTGTGCCACCATTCTGCCACGTTCTGGCTTAGGCCATAAACATGGCATTGTGCTCGGAAATCTGGTCGGACTGATCGACTCTGATTATCAGGGACAGCTGATGGTCTCTGTGTGGAATCGCGGTAATACCACCTTTACCATCCAGCCGGGTGAGCGCATCGCGCAATTGGTGTTTATGCCGGTGGTACAGGCAAGCTTTGCGGTCGTGGATGAATTTGATGCCTCTGAGCGCGGTGAAGGCGGTTTCGGCTCATCTGGTCGTCATTAATTCTTCCTGCTGAAATGCAAAGAGGAGTGATTTATCACTCCTCTTTTTTGTCATCTGTCCGGGTACCGGCAGAGAAATCAGACGCCGTAACTGGCGCGATATGCTTTCACTTTTTCCAGATGTTCCGTCATTTCCGGCTGGGTTTCCAGATAACGGATCAGATCGCCCAGTGTAATGATCGCAATCACCGGTGCATTGTAATCACGCTGCACTTCCTGAATGGCGGATAACTCGCCTTTGCCTTTTTCCTGACGATCCAGCGCTATCAGAACGCCTGCCAGTTCCGCGCCATTCGCCTGGATCAGATCCATCGATTCGCGGATTGCTGTACCGGCGGTGATAACGTCATCAACCAGCATGATGCGGCCTTTCAGCGGACTGCCGACCAGATTGCCACCTTCACCATGATCCTTGGCTTCTTTACGGTTGAAGCACCATGGAACGTCCTGATCATGCAATTCTGCCAGCTGTACTGCTGTCGCAGAGGCAATCGGGATCCCTTTATAGGCCGGGCCAAACAGTACGTCGTACGCGATACCACTATCCACCAGTGCCGCCGCATAATAACGGCCCAGTTTGGCCAGATCGCGACCCGAGTTAAATAAGCCGGCATTGAAGAAATAAGGGCTTTTCCGACCTGATTTCAGGGTGAATTCGCCAAACTTCAGTACCTGTTTTTCCAGAGCAAATTCAATAAACTCGCGCTGATATGCCTTCATCGTGATTTTTCCTTGTTACCTGAATATCAGACCAGTGCCTGACGCTGATGCTGAATGATTTGCTGAATACCCTGCTTGCCCAGTTCCAGCAACTGCATGAGTTCTTCCTGAGAGAATGGTTCGCCTTCTGCGGTTCCCTGGATTTCAATCATTTTGCCAGTTTCGGTCATCACCAGATTCATATCGGTTTCGGCGCTGGAGTCTTCATCATAATCCAGGTCACATACCGGAATACCTTCATAGATACCGACAGACACCGCGGCTACCATGAAATTCATCGGGTTGGTTTTCAGAGTGCCTTTTTCCTGCATCCAGTTCAATGCATCAGCCAGTGCAACACAAGCTCCGGTGATGGATGCGGTACGAGTACCACCATCAGCCTGCAGCACATCACAGTCAACAGTAATGGTATTTTCACCCAGTTTGGTCAGATCGACGGCTGCGCGCAGCGAGCGTGCAATCAGGCGCTGAATTTCTAACGTCCTGCCACCCTGTTTGCCTGATGCGGCTTCACGGTGCATACGTGAATGGGTGGAGCGTGGCAGCATACCGTATTCTGCGGTAACCCAACCCTGACCTTTTCCTTTCAGAAAACGAGGGACACCTTCGGTGACTGTAGCCGTACACAGTACTTTAGTCCGGCCAAATTCAACCAGTACCGAGCCTTCAGCATGGCAGGTATATTGACGGGTAATAGTGATGGGACGCAGTTGTTCCGGCGTTCTTCCGCTTGGACGCATGATGATTCCTGACAGTATTGAATTGCGCGAATTATACGTGATCTATGCCTGTATTGCATGGCTACTGACGTTAGGGGGTGGGTTGGGTATAATCGGAACAATTCCTCGCTACTTAAAGAGCACGCCATGATCCATAGTATGACCGGTTACGCCCGTAAAGAATTCAAAGGGGACTGGGGAACGGCAGTCTGGGAAATCCGCTCCGTAAACCAGCGCTATCTGGAAACCTATTTCCGTTTACCCGAGTCCTTCCGCAATCTGGAAGCGGTATTGCGTGAGCGTTTCCGTCAGGGTTTAGAGCGCGGCAAAATTGAATGCAACCTGCGTTTTGAAAGTCAGGTCAGCCAGGGGCAATTGCAGATAAATGAAGTGCTGGCAGAACAGCTGATTGATAATGCGTTATGGGTGATTGATCGTGCCGGACAAGGACAGCTTAATCCGGTGGACATCCTGCGCTGGCCCGGCGTGATGGAAGGTGAAGAACAGGATATGGATGCGCTGAATGTCACCTTGTTGGCGGCATTTGATGAAGTATTCAAAGAGTTTATCGCGGCACGCCGTTCCGAAGGTGACAAATTGAAATCCCTGCTTGAGCAGCGGCTGGAAGGTGTTGCGGTTGAAGCAACAAAAGTACGGGAACACATGCCCGCTATTCTCAACTGGCAGCGTCAGCGCTTGCTGGATCGCTTGGCAGAAGCCAAAGTCGAACTGGAACCTACCCGTATAGAACAGGAAATTGTTCTGCTGGCACAAAAAATTGATGTGGCAGAAGAATTGGATCGCTTGGATATGCATGTCACTGAGACCCGTAAAATCATCAGTAAAGGTGGCGCATGTGGTCGTCGTCTGGATTTCATGATGCAGGAATTCAACCGCGAATCGAATACTCTGGCTTCTAAATCCATCAATGCAGAAGTGACCCAGGCAGCGGTTGAGCTGAAAGTGTTGATTGAGCAGATGCGCGAACAGATCCAAAACGTGGAATAATCAGTCTGCATCTGAAATGACGAAGCCCGCGAAATGCGGGCTTCGGTTTTATGGTCAGGATTAAACCAATTAGCTGGAAGCCTGTTCTTCCACCAATATGGAATTACCCTGCAGCTCATCGTCATCAGCATCGACTGAATCAGTTAATTCACCTTCCAGCTTGGCGACGACAGAAGACGCAATCGCGTTACCCATCACGTTAGTGGCAGAACGAGCCATATCCAGGAAATGATCCACGCCCAGTAACAATAACAGACCGGCTTCCGGAATATTGAATTGTGCCATGGCTGCCGCAATAACAACCAGAGAGGCACGCGGTACACCTGCCATACCTTTTGACGTGACCATCAGCAGTAACAACATGGTAATCTGCTGGGCGATGGTGATTTCCATACCATAGGCCTGAGCGATGAACATGGTCGCAAAGGTGCAATACATCATGGAGCCGTCAAGGTTGAATGAATAGCCAACCGGCAATACGAAGCTGGAGATCTTTTCGGAGCAGCCGAAGCGTTTCAGACCTTCCAGTGTTTTAGGGTAAGCAGCTTCAGAGCTTGCGGTAGAGAAGGCCAGCAGAATTGGTTCACGGATGAATTTTGGCAGTGACAGAACCCGGCGACCTAGGAACAGACTACCCATGATCAGCAGCAGAACCCACAGAACCAGAATCGATCCATAGACCTCGCCAACGAAGGTACCGTAAGTCAGCAGAATACCTAAGCCCTGTTTCGCGATCAGCGCAGCAATCGCGCCAAACACAGCGAACGGTGCAAAATTCATTACATAACCGGTCACTTTCAGCATGATGTTGGCAATGCTTTCCATCACAGCTACAACTGGTTTGGCTTTTTCGCCCATGCCAGAAGCTGCAACACCAAAGAACAGAGAGAATACGACTAACTGTAAGATTTCATTGGTAGCCATTGCCTCAACAACACTTTTAGGAATGGCATGGGTAACGAAATCTTTCAGCGTAATTGCGGTCGCGCTGATACCAGATTTTGCAGTTACATCCGGTAATGGCAGATTCAGGCCAACACCTGGCTGCAATACGTTTACCATAACCAGGCCCAGCGCCAGAGAAACCAATGAGGCAGTCATAAACCAAGCCATGGCCTTAATACCTACACGGCCTACTGTCTGGCTATCACCCATTTTAGCGATGCCCACAACTAGCGTTGAGAACACCAATGGGGCAATAATCATCTTGATTAATCGCAGGAAGATGTCAGTCAGGATTGAAATGTTTGATGCAAAAGCAGCAATGGCTGCCGGATCCGTCACATTCGAACGATACAGATGGCCAGTCAGGATACCAACCAGCATGCTGATCAGAATCATGGCCGTCAGTTTATTCATTTTCATTATGTTTTTGTTCCTAAGTAGATGTAAATAAAGCGAAGAGACATCATGTCACTGGGATTCTTCCTTGTTATGCATCTGTAGTCAGACGCTAAATATACGGAGGCGGAGCAGCCTGATGATATGAGAAGGCAGGTAAAAGAATGAATAGCATCCGAATATTTGGTCGAATTTACTATAAAACGCCATATATTTGCAGGTTTTGGCTTCTTATTGTTCAATAAAAATCCAAATAAGGTATAAAACCAAGATAAAGTAACGGATGTGTTAACCGGGCGTTAAGTCGGCGAGAGTGAAAATGGATTGTTTTAACATTCGCCGGCTGTTAAGCCGACGATGGAATAATGGAATCGACAGATGCTAGTTCGATCTGGTTTCCGCCGTTCTGTTTTCCTTGTTGCAACGCAGAATCCGCGCGTATCAGACATTGGTTGAAGTTTTCATCAGGCAATAATTCTGCGACACCAAATGTCAGAGAGACAAGGGGAGTTTTACCATCTATCTGCAATGGGGTGCCAAGTAATTTTCTTTGTACCCGTTTTGCTATTTGTTCCGCAGAGTTTAATGAACCGCCGGGCAATAGAATCAAGAATTCACCATCCCCCCAACGAGAAGCGCGATCATTATGCCGAACCGAATCATGCAAGACTTGTGCAACATGAATGAGGACTTTATTGCCGATATGCGACCCATATTGTTCATTCAGACGTTTGAAATGATCTACATCAGCAATAATCAGAGCCATTGGTTGTCGCGCATAGGGTGACAAGGAAAACAACTCGTCAATTTCTGACAAAATGGCACTACGGTTGTCCAAACCAGTTAGTTGATCGGTAGAAGTTGATTCAGGTACCGACGATTCATCATCTTGTTGCAACAAAGATCTATAGACATAAAGTTGATAGCTCAAACCAATGATACTGATCATCAGATTGATATATCTCACCAGCATACCGGATGTAGATGAGAGCTCAATCATGACCGGGCGACCATAAGCGTGATAATCCAGTAACAGATAAATCAGCAGTATGGCTGTAATCGGGAACATCTTTTTTGCCTGGAGTCTGAACGTATACAAAAAACACATCGGCACAAGTAACAACAAATAGAAGTGAAATCCACTTTGCCAGCCCAATACTTCACTTGATATCAGTGAATGCCCGATCAAATCAAACCAGATTAATGCAGCAATAGCCTTAAATGAACGGGAACGAAGAAGCCATAATGCGATGAGACAAAGAAGTAGACTACCGAGATTGGTAACAATCAGTACCGGAATTTTAAAAAACACAAACAATAAGAGAAATAGCACATGCGCAAAGAGCGCAGCAAATATGGCCCGACGGACAAAAAGATGAAAGCGGGGTGATTCCACCATCAGTTGTTTCATAACTAAGGGACCCATAAAACAACACAAAATATATTGTAAGAATGGCACACTTTATCCGGGCGTCTAGAGATATCGTGCTTCTTAAGCAGAAGAATTGAGTCACTTATCAGAAGATTTTTTATTATCCGGATAAGTTTTATCCTTTCCTTGAGTGAATAGTATCCGCGATGATTGGAAAGTGAGCGGTCGATACTTATCTTGCAAAAAAGGGTTGATCAAAAAAGTTCGG
>MTLE01013199.1_pt1 | contig 12189 bp, 20 predicted proteins | sample 1982461 | NCBI WGS metagenome assembly MTLE01 (sample SAMN05712605, study PRJNA340218) | biofilm metagenome | isolation source: sample SPL anode biofilm adapted to -200 mV | place: USA | collected 2012-02-03
TTGAGTTGAGAAATAAAAAAAGCCATGATGGGCTAGAAAGGCGAGAATCTATGATGTTATCTTTAGTTTCATTGTTAATATCAATCTTTGCTTTGGTATTTTCAATAATTCATGCTGTTTATAAAGATGATTCTGATTTAGATGATTCAAAGTAGAGACACGGAGAATTTACTAATTCATCAAAAATATAGAAAGGAGGCATAGTATGCCAGTTGATGACCATGGTTTGAACTTGGTTAATGAGTTCATTACCACAAATGGAATTGAAAAAATGAGTTTGGCAGCAAAGTATGATGTTGCTAAAAATGTCATGCTTGACACTTTAAGTGGACGACTTCGCACACCGCAGGCTCATAAAATCATCTTGAAAATCATTGATGATTTCAAGCTACGTTAGAAAAGGGTGAACATGGAAAAAATAGGCTTTGAAAAGTTTGAAAAAATTATTATTGAAACAGATGAAAAAAATCCTACAACCATAGCCACTATTACTGAAAATTCAGTAGAACCAGTGGACGGTTATAGGATTAGGATTAAACCAAAGGTTGAAAATTAACCTTTTGGTGGGAATGGATCATTACCGTAACTATTACGTTCTCGAATTTGACCATTACGACCATGAATAAGTAATTCAGAATTTTGGTTTTGAGCAATTTGTGTAGCACGATTAATTGCTTCGGCTTGAGTATTAAAATTAGCAGTCGCTTTTGAATTTCCTGCACCTTTAACATTCCAACCGCCGTTACCATCTGGTACTACATGTTGATTTTTACTTGTCATGAATTTATCCTTTCTATAACTATTTGAATAAATACACCGGTGACGTATATCATTTAAATATATTATACCAATTATTCAATATATAGTCAATCGCACTTCACTATATATTGTGATGAAAAAGGAAAGGTCAAAAAGGTCAGACACTATATGTTGTGGTTTAAGCTGGAAAAGATATTATCTCAAAAGAAAATATCAATTTATAGATTATCAAAAATAACGGGTATTAGCAGACAAACATTTTATGCTTTAAAGGATGGAAAATTTGATGATTTAAAGTTTTCAACAATGAAAAAAATAGCTGATGCGCTTGATATCAGCTTAGATGAATTCAGGTAACAAAAAAAGCGCTCTGGAAAGCGCTCAGTAAAAATTATTTATAAGTCAATTATAGCATAAAAGGGGGACTATATGGCACTTGATTTATCTGATGGAAATTGGATATCTAAAAAGAAATTCAAAGAAGAATTTGACCTTGGTGAAACAGCCTATCAGACTAGAATGAAAGCCATGACCGCTGGATATTCTGAATTTAAGAATGGATATGCTAAAGTCAATCGTCAAGAAGTTTATATCAACCGTAAAATTTATAGTGCATGGATGAGTGCTGAAGCAGAAAAAAATATGTTCTGGGTTGATTACTAGAAAGGAATCAAATGACACAATTTGAAGTAAGCCAACACGCAAAGTTGTTGGCGAATAACGAAGGTCAAAGCCGTGAAATCAAACGTCTACAAGTTGAGGCTAGGCAAATGAGAGTAGCTTTCAGAGATCTAGATTTGTACTGTGGTCAACTTGAAGCTGAAAATGAACGGCTTAAAGCGAAATTAGCACGATACGAGATGTTTGAGACAGCTACTCGGGTTTGGGGGTATTGAGTGAAAATTGACAAAGAGGAAGAGTTAAACAATTTAAAATTTATCAATTATCATATTCGAAAAAGAAATACATCTCTAAAAATTGAAAACGAAATGCTTAGAGATGATGTGGCAGTTTTAAGATTACTTTTAGTTCTTTGCTCTTCAGCATTCATATGTTTAATTATCGCAGTAATAACAGGTTTATTGTTAAAGAGGTAATAACTGATGTGATGAATGATGAAGCTGCTCCAATTATGACTGTTCGAATTAACCATTTATTTCGCTCACTTTTTTCATCTTCTATGTAAGTATAACCTTTTGGAGTAACAGAGACATAATCTATTGCTCCACCGGTATTTAAGTACTCCATATTAAAAGTTACTAAACCTTTAGCTCTGAGTTCTTTTAATACAGGGTAAGAAATACTAAGGTAGGCATAAGCTGGAATAAATGATCCACCACTTAATTCCATTTCTGCTTCCCAATCATCAATTTCATCAATCAATTTTGCTAATTCAACTTTTAAATTTTTATTTTTCATACTCAAATTATACCAAAAGAAAGGTATCAAATATGGTAAAAATTAACAAACTAGAAATAGAAAATGTCAAGCGTGTCAAAGCTGTCAAACTCGAACCGACAGCGAACGGCTTGACGATAATCGGTGGCCGCAATGGTCAAGGCAAGACTTCAATCTTGGACTCAATTGCTTGGGCATTAGGTGGGAACAAATACAAACCTAGCCAAGCACAACGCGAGGGCAGTGTATTGCCACCTAATCTGCATATTGTCCTTGACAATGGTCTTGAAATACGTCGTGATGGCAAGAATAGCGACTTGAAGGTAATTGACCCGAGCGGAAATAAGGCAGGTCAGCAGCTACTTAATTCATTCGTTGAAGAATTCTCCATCAACTTGCCTAAATTCATTGAGGCAAATAACTCTGATAAAGCTAAAACTTTACTACAGATTATTGGTGTCGGTGAACAATTGGCTGTGCTTGAGCAACAAGAAAACGAAAAGTATAACCAGCGAACTGCGATTGGTCAGATTGCTGATCAAAAGAAAAAGTTTGCTGCCGAACAGGTCTATTATCCTGACGCACCTAAAGACCTTGTGAGTGTGTCTGAGCTTATCACACAACAACAGTCAATCTTGGCCAAGAATGGTGAAAATTCCCGTCTGAGATCACAACGTGACCAGTTAGCACAGCTTAAAGACAATCTTGATTCTGAGATTGATCGCTTGATTGCCGAACGTGCTGACATTGAAGCTAAACTTGAGATTGCTGAAAAGTCTACGCTTGATTTGCATGATGAATCAACTGAACAGCTTGAACAAAATATTGCACAAGTCGAGCAGATTAATCTTAAAGTTAGAGCCAACCTTGATAAAGATAAAGCCAATGAAGATGCTCAAAATTACAAAGACCAGTATGATGGTCTGACATCTGAGATTGAGGGTATCAGGCTTGAAAAAAATAAGCTGCTTGATAATGCTGACTTACCATTGCCTGGTCTATCCGTTGCTGAAGGTGAGCTGCTTTATAACGGTCAAAAATGGGATAACATGTCAGGCGCTGAACAGTTGAAAGTATCGACTGCAATTGTCCGCAAGCTCAATCCTGAATGCGGCTTTATATTGGTAGATAAACTTGAACAGTTCGACCTTGAAACATTAACTGAGTTTGGTCAATGGGCTGAGACAGAACAACTACAAATTATCGCCACTCGTGTCTCAACTGGTGATGAGTGCTCAATTATTATCACAGATGGTTATAGTGAAGAAGTGCCTCAAGCAGCAGTGGAAGCACCTAAATATCAATTTTAAGGAGAAATTAAATGGCATTTAATATCACAAGCGGTCCAACAGCTACCGCTCAAAAAGTTGTGCTGTATGGTGTGGAGGGGATTGGTAAATCAACATTTGCATCACAGTTCCCTAACCCCGTATTTATCGACACGGAAGGATCAACAGCAAACATGAGCGTCAACCGGCTAGATAAGCCATCTAGTTGGCAAATGTTAATTGATGAGGTCAATTACGTTAAGCAGACTAAAATCTGTAGTACGCTGATCATTGATACTGCTGACTGGGCTGAGACATTGGCAAATCAACATATTATTGCTCGAAACGGTATCACTTCAATCGAAGATTTGGGGTATGGTAAAGGCTATACAATGGTAAAGGAAGAATTCGGTAAGTTGCTGAATCTCTTATCCGAGTTGACAGAAATTGGTATCAATGTTGTCGTCACAGCTCACGCCGAAATCAAAAAATTTGAAAAACCTGACGAGTTAGGAGCGTATGATCGTTATCAGTTGAAATTATCAAGACAGTGTGCACCTTTGCTTAAAGAATGGTCTGACATGGTCTTGTTTGCCAACTATGAAACAACGATCATTACAGATTCAAAAACAAAATCAAAGAAAGCAACTGGTGGACAACGTGTCATGTTTACCACACACCATCCAGCATGGGATGCAAAAAATCGCCATGGTCTGCCTGAAAAACTGCCGTTTGATTTTTCATCCATTGCTCATATTTTTAACGTAGCACCACAAGTATCAACGCAAACTGATACAGTTGTGACTACTCGAACAGAAGTAGCGCATTCTACACAGCAACCAGAAACACCAGTTGTTGAGGAACAAACAGAGCTATTGCCGATAAACCAAGCAAATACACCACCATCAGAAATACAGACACCTAACTTTGGACGTGATCCAATTGTGCTTGATCCAGGTATTGATCCACAACTTGCACAGCTTATGACCGCTAATAGCGTGACTGAAGATGAAGTCAAGGCAGTTGTCGTTGAAAAAGGGTTTATGCCTGCAGAGGTAGCAGTCAAAGATTATCCATCTGATTTAGTGCAAGGTGGACTTGTTGCACAATGGGCGAACATCTTTGCCCAAATTACAGCCAAAAGAGGCTTTTAAAAAAGGAGAATATGAAAATGGAAGATATGCAAACATTTGGTTGGGATGACGAAATTTCAAATGAGGGAACCCCTTTTGCATTATTTGATGCGGGTACGTACCCTTTCACAGTTGTGAATTTTGAACGCAGTACTTATCAGCCAAAACCTAATTATCAAGCAAAAGTACCTACGGGAACTAATATGGCTATTTTATCATTGGAATTCATTAATGCTTCTACAGGTGAAAAGTCAACAGTTAAGGAAAAATTGTATCTGTATGGCAAGGGAGAATGGAGAATCTCTCAGTTCTTCATTTCAATTGGTCAAAAGAAAAAAGGAGAACCACTCCGTCCAAATTGGCAAGCAGTATTAGGTGCTAAAGGAACAGCTGAGCTTGAAATTAACAACTATACAGATAGGGATGGTAATCCTGGCAAGAACAATCGTGTGAAGACTTTCAACGAGCCTACACAACAAGCAGCGGCCCCAGGTTATCAAGCACCTCAACAAAATTACCAACAACCAGTACCACCAACCCCACCACAGGCAAATCAACAACCACCAGTTACACCTTTCCCTGGTGCAGCTCCTCAACAACCACAAACACCACCAACTGGTGGCTATAACTTCGGAGGGTAAAATATGTTAGCTGAAAAAAATCTTACAGGAAAATTTAAATTTAAATCTTCAGAAGCTGTCAAAGAATTTTCTAAATGGCTTGTTAGTATCGGTCAAGATTTTTCATACAAAGAAAAAGATTACATGGTCACAGTCAAGTTTGATTTTGATGAAGACTATAATGCTGCTGAAGCAAAGGCTTATGAATTAGAAAAAGAAGCTGATCCACAAATGTCTTTAGAACTAGAGGAGGTAGAAGATGGAGCTACGTCCTTATCAGATTGAGGCTAACAATCACATTCAAGAAGAATGGGAAAATGGTAATCGAAAAACGCTACTCGTGTTGCCAACTGGCCTAGGTAAGACCGTCACATTTTCAGACCTAACCAAGACACTAGTTAGTAAAGGTGAACGTGTGCTAATCATGGCACATCGTGGTGAATTGCTTGATCAAGCTGCAGACAAACTTTTCAAAGTAACAGGATTGAAAACGGCAGTCGAGAAAGCAGATGATACCGCTGAAAATTCTTTCTATCGTGTGACCGTCGGTAGTGTCCAAACACTTATGCGTGAAAAAAGATTGAAGCGTTTCAGGCATGATCATTATGACACGATTATAGTTGATGAGGCCCATCACATCATGGCTAGTAGCTATAAATCAGTACTTGACTACTTTAGTAGCGCTAAAGTCTTAGGTGTTACAGCTACCGCAGATAGGACAGATAAGAAAAATCTAGGGCAGTATTTTGACTCATTGGCCTATGAGTATTCTCTACCTGATGCAATCAAAAACGGTTACTTATCACCAATGAAAGCCTTGACTATTCCACTGAAAATAGATTTGTCAGGCGTTTCAATGACTGCTGGTGATTTCAAGGCTAGTGATGTTGGTAGCGCACTAGACCCATATTTGTATCAGATTGCTGACGAAATGGTTAAGTATTGTAGTAATCGTAAGACTGTCATTTTCTTACCACTAGTCGCAACGTCTAAGAAATTCCGTGATATTCTGAACGAAAAAGGTTTTAAAGCAGCTGAGGTCAACGGAGAATCAAAAGACCGTGCTGAGATACTAGCAGACTTTGACGCAGGCAAGTACAACGTACTATGTAACTCAATGCTGCTTACTGAGGGTTGGGACTCTCCAGAAGTCGACTGTGTGATTATGCTAAGACCAACTAAATCACGACCGCTCTACGTGCAGTGTATTGGACGAGGATTACGACTTGCTGAAGGAAAAGAAGATTGTTTAATTTTAGATTTCCTTTGGCATACAGAACGTCACGAGCTAGTCCATCCAGCCAATCTGATTGCCAAAGATGATGATATTGCAGCCAAAATGACTGAAAAAATGGCTGAACTCGACGAAGAAGAACAACCTGCTTTATTTGACTTAGAAGAAATTGCAGAAGTTGCAGAAAGTGAAGTCGTTCAGGATCGTGAGAATTCACTTGCTGAGAAATTGGCAGAGATGAAGAAACGCAAGCGTAAACTTGTAGATCCGTTGCAATTCGAGATGTCTATCCAATCCGAGGACCTGATGAACTATGCACCTTCATTTGGATGGGAAATGGCACCAGCTTCAGATAAACAAGTGGCCACGCTTGAAAAATTTGGGATATTTCCTGAGGAAATTGAGAATGCTGGCAAGGCCACTGTTTTACTTGATAAGTTGAATAAACGTAAAATGGCAGGACTTACAACGCCTAAGCAGATACGATTTTTAGAAAGTCGCGGTTTCCAGCATGTTGGGACTTGGAATTTTGATAGTGCTAGAAAGTTAATTGACAGGATTGCTGGGAATGGCTGGCGGATTCCTGCCGGCATTGTACCTAGTGAATATAAAGGAACATAAAAATAATGGATGATAAATTTGACTTAATCCCACTACTCGAATATATACCACCGACACAGTTAGATTATCTTGATTGGGTGTCGGTGGGCATGGCCTTAAAACAGGAAGGTTATGGATTCGACGTGTGGGACACTTGGTCACAACAAGATAGTAGATACAATCCACGAGAAATGGAAAGTAAATGGGCGTCACTTGGCCATAGTAAAGATACTCCTGTCACAGGCGCTTTCATCACAATGAAGGCCAAAGAAAATGGGTGGACACCTCGTCAATACGATGGTGATGGTATGCAAACATTCGGCTGGGATGATGAAATAAGCTATGAAAGTACAGGGAATTATAAAATTGTTGATAAATCGTGGGTTGAAGGTAAAGAAATACATGAACCTGATAACAATTGGAATCCTGTTACGCAGCTTAAAACATACATCAAAACGCTTTTTGCAAACGATGATTATGTCAGTTATGTTGTTGATTCGTGGCAAAAAGAAGATGGTAAATTTTCTGTTAGCGGTTCAGGCATCTACTCAAAAACGGCCGAACAACTCCTTAATGAGCTTGATAAGTATTCAGAAAGTAAGGATATCGGTTGGGTTGTAGGTGATTATAACCACGAGGCTGGGGCATGGATTCGGTTCAATCCGCTTGATGGTAAAGGTGTTAAGAATGATAATGTCAAAGAATTCAAGTATGCTCTAGTAGAATCTGACAATTTATCTATTGCCAAACAGAATGCAGTCATGCGTGAGCTAGAATTACCAATTGCAGCGCTTGTTTATTCTGGCAGTAAGTCGGTTCATGCAATCGTCAAAGTGGATGCCAATGATTATCAAGAATATAGAAAACGTGTTGAATACCTCTACAAAATCTGTAATAAGAATGGTCTACAAGTAGATGGCCAGAATAAGAACCCATCACGATTGTCTCGGATGCCTGGTGTGGTCCGTGGGGACCACAAGCAATTTCTCATTGATACCAACATTGGTAAGGCGAACTGGGAGGAATGGCAAACATGGATTGAGGATCTCAATGATGACTTGCCAGAGTTTGAGAGTTTGGCCGAGATGTTCAAGGAAGACCCACCACTTGCACCAGTCTTGATTGATGGTGTGCTAAGACGTGGGCATAAGATGTTAATTGCTGGACCATCTAAGGCTGGGAAGTCGTTCGCACTTATGGAGATGACGATATCAATCGCTGAGGGCATTCCATGGTTTGGCTTCAACTGCGAAATGGGAAAGGTCCTCTATCTCAACATGGAATTGGACCGACCGTCAGCATATAAACGGTTTAAGGATATCTATCAGTCAATGGGAATACCGCCTAAACATCTTGAAAATATCAGCATTTGGAACATGCGTGGTCACTCTATCCCAATGGATAAACTCACACCGAAGTTGATTAGACGTGCTCAAAAAGAGAAGTTTGATGCTGTAATCATTGACCCGATTTACAAGGTTCTGACAGGTTCAGAAAATGATGCAGAGCAAATGGCCAAGTTTACGAATAACTTCGACAAGGTGGCCATGGAATTAGGCACGTCAGTTATCTACTGTCATCATCACTCGAAAGGAGCACAGGGTGGTAAGTCATCAATGGACCGCTCAAGTGGTTCAGGCGTGTTCGCTCGTGATCCTGATGCCATCCTAGACTTGATAGAGTTAGAAGTCACTAAGTCATTACGTGATCAGCAGAAAAATAGAGCCACAGCTAAATTTTATGCTGATATTATCCGTGATGAATCCCCTACTTATTTTCCTGAAATTGGTCAAGATGATTTCTTATCAGCCGCTGAAATGCGCAAGCATCTTACAGAGGCACTAGGGACTGAACGTGCTGAACGTATCGCAGGATTTGAATTAGGACCACTTAGCAAGCGTGTGGATCTTATGACAGCATGGCGGCTTGAAGGTACGCTCCGAGAGTTTCCAAAATTCGATTCTGTAAATCTTTGGTTCAATTATCCGCTACATTATTCTGATGATGCAGGAGTGCTGAAAGACCTTGAGCCAGTTGGTAGTGAACCTGCCTATAAAAGAGGTGGTAGCAATGGTGGTAAAGCCAAACTACCTGAAGAAAAAAAAGCTGAACGAGCTAAGAAAAATACTGAAAATCTTATATCTGCATTCACTACTTTGGATATAGAAAGTAAAGGCGAGTTACGGATTGGTGAATTAGTAGACTATTTTGGCAAGTCTAGAAATACTGTAAAAAATTGGATTGATAATCAGGATATTTTGAAAATTGATAGCAAAGGCATAGTATCTTTTGTAGAAAAAAATAAAGAATAACTAAAAAAGTGTATGCCTATCAAACTGTCAATTTAACTAAAAACTGACAGGGGTGTCAAAGTGTCAAAGTAAGCTAAAAGTGACACTCAAAACACCTGTCAATTTAACTAAAAACTGACAGTCTGACAGGTGTCAAAAACGCTTTATAGCTACTCTACAAGAGTTAGGGAATAGAATTGACAAGTAAATTATTTTGGGCAGACGTTACACTGCCAAAAAATTATACAAGTCAATCAATTCTGACAGGACGTGAGGGAGGTGGTGGGGTCATGAAAATTAAAAATATGAGGTTAGAGTATATGCGAAAAAAAAGAGGTAAAAAAAGCGATGTTGGAATTTACGGTAAGACTAATAGTCAATATTTTATAAATTACTTTTTGAGCATTCCGCCTATCGAAAAGGATAAAGCGATCGAAATGATTGGCTATTCTCCGCAATTAGCTTATGTTGTATTAAAATGGGCGATTAGATCCGGTGTAATTATAAAAAGTTATCTGGTAGCTGATAAGGAATTTAATTATTTTCAAGGTTGTAATTTTGGTTTAGAAGACTTTGAATTAGTTAGGTTTTCAAGTAAATCAAAAACTCATGTTGTAGTAAGACGGAATATGTTTATAGATATGGGTATAGATAATATGCCACCTCGTAAAAGTTCTTTAAAAGAATACAACGGAATAGAGCGAGGTTCTCTTCAGGTATATCCGGTATTAGATTTCATTATGGAAAAACTGAAACAAAGTCCTGACATGAAAAATTACTTGTTTAATCTTGCCGAAAAACAAGGATTGATTATCTATGATACCCGTACCAGTAGATGGCATGGTGTTGATTATGGACTATAAACAATTTTTTGCCGATGTAGAAAACTGGATATACGAGTGTAATAATCAAGCTGCGAAACTTGGTTTCATGACAGATGAGTTTTGGAACTGGGTTGTGAAATCGCTTGAGGAGTTCACTAAGAAATACAACAATGAAAAGTTGGCTATGAAACAAGCTAGTATGTTGCTTGAATGGCTAGATGAATTATGGAAGGATATGAAAAATGCCTGATTTTAATTTTGAGGATATACTCAATAAATTTAACACTGATCAAAACCATTCGCCGCTTTTGCGATTGGCGAATGATTGGACGAAAATATCTGACAGTACTGCAGCATTAGCTGTTAGATGTGAGAAGTTGCTGGAGGTTGAAAATGCCTAAACAAATCAATATCACATTCACTTATGAGGAAACAGAAGAAAAGTTTGAACCCTTATCAGTTGAATATGAAACAGGAGATAATCACTCTATGTTAGCGTACTTATTGGCTTACATTGCGGCAAATGAATCCTTGAAAAAACCATGTTTTCTAAATCATTTTGAAAAAGATTTAAAAGTCCTAATTCTAGAAAATGCATTGGAGAAGTTTAATGGTAGTAATTAATCTAGATCCTTATCCATCTCCAAGACCTAGGTTTACTAGGCAAGGTAGGCCATACATGCCAAAAGAATACACGGCATGGAAAAAGAAGTTTCTAAAAGAATGGTTGACGTATGGATTAGATAAGTTTGATGCAGGGGTTGCTTTAAAAGTGGAATTGATATTTTTCATCAAACCACCTTTGGCAATATCTAAAGTTAAGAAAAATAAACAGGCACTTGAAGATGAAACTATAATTGTTGTCAAAAAGCCTGACTTAGATAATCTTGAGAAGTCAGTGCTTGATTCAATTAATGGTCACGCATATGAAGATGACAATCAGATCAGTGAATTGAGTTCTAAAAAACGATACTCATTGAATCCACGTGTGGAAATTGAGATTAGGGAGGACATATAAAAATTACAGTGCAAGAGGCACTGATGGAAGCTGTTAAGGCATAGTTGAACAAAAATAAAAAGGCACCTACTCAAATAATTAAGTAGATGCTGCTATAAAGGCGGATAGTTTTCCATTATTATCTTTCCTTTAAATCATTGATTTTAAATTGAATACCGCTTCTTCAAGTGTTACACCAGAAGCGTTGATGCTGAGATCATCAGCAAGACTTGCTTTAAATGTGTTATTAACTGTATCAAGAGATACTCTGTATTCAAATTCTTCGTTTGTATATGTGAATGTCATATTGCATTCCCCTTTCTTAAATACTACGAAAGGTACTATAACGAAATAACGAAATTCTTTACTAAGAGTAACACACAAAGAACGATTAGTCAAAATTAAGCTATTTTAACTCTAGAAAGGAACAGAATTGAAAGATAAAATATTCAACATCTTGGCAGCTTTATTCGGTACGATAATTGTTTTGATATTACTTGCATTGTCACTTGCTGCATTTTCGTTGTTGCTAGTGATGATTGGAAAGATTTGGGGGATGTAAGGTGAAAATCAGAATCCAAGGTAGCAAAGTAATTAAGTACATTAAGGCTAAAAATGGTAAGACATATCAAGAGACTTTTGATTTTTCAAAATATGGTGTGTCAAATTTAATGCGACGAATGTCAGAAATTGGGAATTTTAATTTTGACGATGACAAGAGCTTGGAAAATTTTGAGCGATTGGCTGACTTATTAAAAAGTGGAAGATTGATTTAGAAATCAGATGTGAAAAGGAGAAAATAATGTTTAAAAAAGTTACAGTAGGAGCTATCGCTTTAATAGGTTTGGTTACTTTGTCAGGTTGTACAGCCTTTAATGATTTGGGAAAGGATTGGGAGTCTGATACAAAAGGCTTACCACGAGAAATTACTGTTTATTCTAAAACGGGCGAGGTTCTTGAGGTTTTTGATGGCGATAATGTACGGACTTCTGTTGATTCGTCTGGTCAAGTAAAAATTAATCTTGATGGGAAAAGGATTCAAGTGCTTAATGCTGACGTGATTAT
>MTLE01001715.1_pt2 | contig 12179 bp, 9 predicted proteins | sample 1982461 | NCBI WGS metagenome assembly MTLE01 (sample SAMN05712605, study PRJNA340218) | biofilm metagenome | isolation source: sample SPL anode biofilm adapted to -200 mV | place: USA | collected 2012-02-03
GGGTGACTTTAAGTCACCCTCTCACTAAAAAAAGCACACCATCCCTAAAATATATTTTGCTTTATCCATTCTTCCAATTCGGCTTCCGCATCAATTTCCAACCGTTTTTTTATTCTCTTCCTTCTCACATAAAGCGTATTCTGAGTCATATTCAGAAAAATACAACTATTGGGGATATCAACTTCCAGACAAATCAGGGCTATAACAATTAAATCGGCTTGCGTGATTTGCGAATAATGAACCGACAGCCCCTTTAATTTACCATTGTACAGACTATCCACCTCATCAATATAAAACTGAATTTCATTTTCTGATATAACGGATTGCCGGGTAATTTCATCAATAAAAGCATCCTGTTTGTCTTTTTGCAGGTAACCCTGTTTCAGTTTATTAAACCGCAGGGTATTTTCAATTTTATTTTGCAGTTTTTCCAGCAATATTTTCCGCTTTTGTTCGTTTTCCAGTTCTTTTTTCCGTATTTCAAACTCCAACCGTTGTTTCTCAATTTTATGCTCATTTTGTCGCTTGCGATAACGGGTATTAATTATCAAAAGAAGTAATAATACAACCAATACGCCTATTATCAGCAATGTTATCCATATCACTTTGGTTCTGTTGGCAATGATCAGGGCGGCATTTTCCTTTTCTTTCTCGGTTAAATCGTACTGCTTATCTATCCGGTAAAGCTGACTGTGAATATTCTGATTGAAAACGGTATCTCGCAGATTATAGGCTTTTTCCAGGTAACCAAATGCCTGATTGAGATTTCCTGCATCTTTCTCAACATATGCTCCAGCTATGAATTTTAAAATATCAGCATTAATATCTACTGTGTCAGATAAAGCAATTTTCAAATAATAACTCGCAGAATCAATTCTATTTAGTTTTGAATATATAAATGAAAGGTAAGCTGAATAATAGCTTCTTTGTTTAGGCATAAATTGATACGCTTTTAACAATTCTTTTTTTGAAAGGTTATAATCAATATTGTATAATATCATACCTTTTTGCGACAAAATATTGTAATAATTTATAGAATCTCCAACTAATTCTGAAAGTTTTAAAGCTAAATCAACGTATAACAACACACTATCTTTTGGATAATCTAATTTATCATACATACTTGATATTTCCCTAAAAACATAAACAAGATTTTTATTATTGTTCGTTTTTTGAAAAAAACTATTCGACTTTTTATAATAATTTAATGACTGGAAATAAAGATCATCTTGCATATAAATATACCCTATTTTAAAATCCACCAAACCCTTCAGATTATTCTCTTCGGTACCCGACAACTCCTCTTCCGCAGCTTTATAGTGAGCCATTGCATCAGCATTTTTTTTATGTATCTGCTCAATGCAACCCAGTAAATAATAAGCCGTACCGCTGTATTTGTATAATTTGGTTTTGCTGTAATAGTCTACTGCCACACGGATTAAACTATCCGAAATAGTGTCCATATACAGTTTATACTGAGCGTGAGTCAAATGTAAGCACCAGGCAGCATAGTCGGGCTCCGACAGTTTTTCAGGATGCGGCATAGAGCTTAGCAAAAGGTAAGCGCTGTCGGGATTAGTATTTAATAGCGATTCAGCACGAAGGATGGTTTTATTGCGAGTGTAACGGGGTTGGCACGACACGAACAACAGCCCTGAAAACAATATCAACAAAATTTTTTCTGACTTCATAGCGGAGGATAAATTTATTTACATCCGAATTAAAAAAACACCATATTCAGTTAGTTAAAATACCGCGTTTTGCACACATCCAAACAACCTGTACCAATATTCATTTTTCCGGATTTTTTATTTACTGATATTCAAGAGTTTGCAATTCGTAAAACAACGCCGTGTACCACAATTATTTTTGGAATTCTTAATTTTTGACATTAATTTTGATTGCAAATTTACTAAAATTATAATTGAAATTTAGAAATAAGATTCATTACCTAATAATTAAGCCTAAATCCATTTTCACAGAGTAATCAACCAACATTAAGTATAAATATCATTATTATTAAAGCGGTGCAATTTTTTTTGTTTAGTATAGTGAACTTTAGAAAATAAAAACCTGACTAATTTTATTTATCTGTATTTTTTATAATTGCACCGCTTTTATACAATTTAAACTAAAAATATTTATTCATAAAACGTGTTGTTAAATTTTAATAATTAACTTTGTTGAGAAAAAAATAGTATGAAATCTTCGAAACAAAGACTTTTGTTGATAGCATTAATGCTACTAACAATATCATGGCAATTACTTATGTCACAAACTAAAGGTATTGTAGTTGATAAAGAATCTCTACAACCTATCCCTTATGTAAGTATTTACACAAAAGACAACGATGCCGTTTTAGGTGCAATGAGTGACGAGAATGGTCAGTTTTCATTAGACTTTCCCTTTCAAACCCTTTTCTTTTCGCATATTAATTACGAAAAAATAGAATTAAAAAAAGAAAATTTTAAAGATACTGTCTTCTTAACACCGGCTTCAATATTACTAAGTGAGGTGGTTGTAAGTAATAAACAACCACTGTGGATAAACAGAGTTTTATTAAAAGTTATGGAACAGAAAGCCATAAACTATCAAACATCAGAAAAGACATTCTCATATAATTACGAAACTTATACACTGACTGATTCAAATGGATATGCTTTTAACAGTAACGGAAATATTGTAATTCCGCGATTTTCGCAGAATCCACAATTTCAAATTGATGCTCAGAAAAATACAATCAAATACAAAGATAAAACTGCTGGTGTAGATTTTTCAAATTTAAGAAGAATGATGTACGATGATTTTGTAATTAATTTTGATAATAAATTTATCAAAGAAAATAATTTTAATCAAAACATGTCTTATCAAAATAAAAACACCAATATAATACAATTGGTATTTACGTCTAAAAAATTTCAGGATGATGAAGGGTATATCGTATTAGATACTTTAAACAATGTTATTATCGAAGTTGAAAGAAATTCAGGAACGGATTATAACATCAAAAATCAAACATCATGGTTTTTACGAAATGCTGCTAAATCTACACTTGGTTTTACTTATAATACATGGATAACAAAAAGCAACACAAAATATACTAAAATCGGACAAAGCTATTACATATCTGAATGTAAATATAAATTTTACATGAAAACGACAACTAAAAACAAAAAAGTCGACAGCCAATACTTCACTTCAACAGAATCAAAAATAAGTATTAATGATAAAGTAATTTCTCCAAGTAATAAATTTGAGAAACTTCCTAAACCCTATTATTTAGTTGCAATAATGACAAAGCAAATGAGACTTGAAGAAGATGCATTAAATAAAGTTTCTGTAAAATACGAAAAATTTTAAATAAATATTTAAATCAATTCTTATTTGAAACAATATAAATATACCTTAAAATGAAAACATTAAATTTAAAAATCAGAAAGTATCGCATTCAGATACTGGTGATAGCATTGCTGTGTTTCAGTAATGTTTTCGGATATGCGCAACCCAAAGCCTCAAAAGCGGATATGTTTTACTCTAAAATTGTAACGCTTAAACCGGGTATGACGAAAGAAGAAGTAAAAAGTATAATGGGTGAACCTTATAAAATAGCCTTCACCACAAATGAAAAACAAGAACTCACTGAAGATATGTATTACAAAACATCTGTATTTATTGAGAAATGGTATGTAATTACTTATCAATGCACTTTTGAGAACAACAAGTTAAAGTCTCTTGCTCAAAATGAATTAGCCTTTGATACACAAAATATATAAACCATGAAATATTGGACTGTACAAATGCAGTTTCATTAACTCACTAAATAATTATATAAACATAAAATTATTATTAACTTTGCAATATCAAAATTCCGGAAATAAAAATTCTATCAATTGAATGTGTTGCCCTATTGGCAATAAAGCAATTCCCAAAACAAACAGATTTTCTTTAAACTAATTATAACAATAAAAACGCTATGAAAATGAAAAAACTGATTTCCCTGTCACTCTTATTATCTCTACTCGTATCATGTAATGGGCCAATTGACAGTCCGGATGATTCGCAATCACTTCCAAGTTCTTTAATTGAGTTTACATACCCAAGTGGTATCGGTACTTCCGGCGATACCATTAATGGTTTGTTGGGATACGGATATGACATCACAGGATTTTGTGATACAATATCGGTAAAAGCTAAAGTTTTTGATTCTCTGCCAAGCGGAAATATTTTTCTAGGTTATCCAAACTCTACTTTCCCGACTTTAGTTAATGGAGGTTCTTTTGAGGAACTTTTAAATAAAATCAACAATCCAAACATCATTACCGCATCTGGAGAAGCTCTTACTCTGCATTTAAAATCGTTACTAAAATTGGCTGATAAAGACTCCATTGATTATAATTATGCGTTCACATATTATGCTATCACATGGATTAATTCACATCGTAAATACTATTCCGAATCTGACAATCAAAAATATTTAACCTCTGACTTTAAAAAAGACGTTCTGACTCTTACACCAGAAGAACTTGTTTCAAAATATGGTACGCACATTTTAACGGATGTGTTTACTGGGACTAAATTTGAAGTTTTATATCGTTGTAAGTTGGGCAATCTTACAAGTGGAGATGCATGTGAAAACCTGTTTTACAATCGAATGAAGGAATTTATTGGCGGAACACCCGGAATATACAAAGACACAAATACTAATACGAAATATTCCCAAAAAGATGAGCAACTCATCTATAACTCAATTGGAAGCAGGAAAAAACTCTGCGGAGTTATTAATGCATCAGATTACAACCCTGACAGCATTCGTTTAGACGTAAATTCAGTATTCGACGACAACAATATTAAAACTCAATTTATTACAATCGGCACTGATGGGATTCTTCCAATCTATGAACTTATAAATGATGAAACTAAAAAGCAGGAAGTAAAGACATATATCGAAAATTACACGTCCGCTAAAATTGCTGATTGATAAATTTTCACCAATATTTCCCTTTTTCCTGCTAAAAATTAATTTGAAACAATTATGACTCGTAAAATTTTATTCATCTTTTTTCTATTCAGTTCAATAAGTTTGATAGCTCAAAAACAGGAATTTATTGGTATCAGCTTAAACAGTGAAATTCCAAGTGGTGATAATATTAAAGCCGGTTTTGGTGTTCTCTATGAAAATCAACTTTCTAAGCACCATGGTTTTGAACTCGGATTAAACTATCGAAGTAAAATAGAAAGTAATTATTTCACAATTCCTGCTTCAGGAATAGTAAATCAATTGGCTGATATAAGAGAAGATTATTTGTCATTACCGATTTCGTATAAATTTTATTCTAATATTGTGAATTTGTCAACCGGTATAAGTTTCGATTATTTTGTTGGCTGGAAAGATTTAACTAAGTTTGGCAATGTTGAATTGACTTCATATAGCGTTGACCCTAAATTATATGTCGGTTGGATATTTAAGGTTGGTAAGACTATAAAGTTATCATCTAAATTTATTTTGGAGCCTGAAATTCAACTTAATCCTATATTCGATTATGGATATTCCTATTATGGTGCATTCATAAAATTGAAATATAAATTGTAAGTTAACGTTTTCCAAATGATATTAACTAGATAGATTTTAAATTTATGAGCAGAAATCGCTGGAAAATTTTCCCATATCTCGTCGTACTGATTTTATCATCCTGTACTTCGTGTAATGAACCTATTGACACAACAGTTCTTCCGGCTGAAACCCAGTCAGGGAAGAATACTTTTGGGTGTTATGTGGATGGTAAAATATTTTGGGGCGGAAGTGTCCCTTCTATCGTAACACCTCCCTTATATGCGGAATATGACAAACACTCAGGTATATTGTCGATAGCTGCAAAAGGTAAGATAGATAATACATTTGCTGGTATTATGACACTTAGAGTGCTCAATCCAATTACTGACACCACTCTTGCCATGGAAAGTGCAATTTATGATACATCGGAGAATAATGATTCTTGTGTTGTCTATCGTACTTTCAACAATGGTGAAATATATATTACAAAGTTGGATACAATAAATGAAATTATCAGTGGCAGATTCAGTTTTATTGGTACTTGCCTGAAGGGGCAAGAGAATGGTACAGATAGCACAATTTCCGTTTCAGTTACAGAAGGTCGTTTTGACATAAAAACGGTATTTATTTATAAATGAATAAAACATGAAAAACGTAACTCTCCCTCGTTTGTAACGAGGGAGAGTTACAGTTTAACGATATTTTTCAGGTGCAACAGAAATCTGAAATAGATAATCTCCGTTTTTATCTTTATAAACAAATTTCATGGTTGTTTTGCGCTCTTTTTGCAAAGTCATTTGCGGGCTGGATTTGATATTCTGAATGATTAATGGTTCCAGATAAGTTTTAACCTGTGTGGTATCAATTGACGCGTTTTCGATATTCACCAGCGTATAGTTAAACTGAAATATATTGCCCGGAATTATTTCTACATTATCTAATCTCGTTTCGTTATCAACCATTACCGGACAGGATTTATTCATTTCATTTGCTATCATTTCCATTCCTTTATCAAACAACCCTCCGCTGGTAATAAAATGTTGGATGGCAAAAAATCCCGCGGCAATAATCAGCAAAAACGCAAATATAACAATCATCCATATTCTTCCGGCTTTGTTCTTCTTTTTGGGCTGTATCACCACTGGCTCAGCAACCTTTTCAACAATTATCTTGGGTAGTTCATAACCACAATGGGCACAATACTTTGCCCTGACATTATTATCTTCACCACAATTTGAACACTTTACCTTATCCATAATTATTTGTTTTATTTCTTAAATTATTGTTAATTTAAACAAAGATAATCGATTATTTTATAACTACCAATTTTTCGGTAAATACGGGTTTAACAGACTAAAATCAATACTATACAATCTTCCCGCCGTCCTGAAAATTAAACTATTGCATCATAAATAAAATTTGCATTAACAAATATATATATGTTAAACAAATCGTTGCATTTTTCTTATTACCTTTGAAAATTAATTTTCAAAACCAACTATCCGGCAAGACTTTCAATACAGGATCGAAGTTGGAAAATGTTTGCTCAAAATTTCCTCCATTATATAATTTCTTTGAAATTTATTCTCTGACCTTTAATTCATTTTCAGATTATGAAAAAATTCAGATTACTGAACAACATTTTCGGTTGGGTGGCTTTTGCCATTGCAGCAACTACCTATTTGCTTACTATTGAGCCTACCGCAAGCTTCTGGGATTGCGGTGAGTTTATTTCCACCGCTACAAAATTAGATGTAGGACATTCGCCCGGCGCTCCGTTTTTTATGCTTACCGCTCATTTTTTCACCCTTTTTGCTTCCGATCCGCAGCACATTGCGGCTATGGTTAATTCCATGTCGGCTCTGCTGAGCGCTTTTACTATCCTGTTTCTTTTCTGGACCATCACGCACATTGCCCGAAAAGTAGTTATCAAATCTGAAGAAAATTATACAACTGCCAATATCATTGCCATACTCGGTTCGGGCATGGTGGGCGCGCTGGCTTACACATTCTCGGATTCGTTCTGGTTTTCGGCTGTCGAAGGAGAGGTTTATGCTTATTCTTCATTTTTTACAGCTATCGTATTCTGGCTGATATTCAAATGGGAACGCGTTGCCGATCGACCCGGCTCCGACCGTTGGCTGATTCTTATCGCGTATCTGATGGGAATTTCCATCGGTGTGCATTTATTAAATCTGCTGTCAATTCCTGCTTTAGTTTTGGTTTATTATTTTAAAAATTATAAACCGTCTGTAAAAAGTATCATCTTAGCATTTGTTGTTACAGCTTTGATTCTGGTAGTGGTTCTGTACGGTATAATTCCCGGCTCGGTACAAATGGCATGCTGGCTGGAGCTGTTCTTTGTAAATACACTCGGATTTGCCTATAACACGGGATTATACATTTACATACTGCTTGCTGTTTTAATTCTGGCTTGGGGTATTTATGAGTCATACACCGGCAAAAGTAATATCCGCATGATTGTTTCATTTATCCTGTCAGTTACCATTGTTGGCATTCCTTTCTTTGGCAATCATTTTATCGTAGGATTATTTGTTATTGCAGGTATGATCCTGTTTTTCTATTATAAAAAATGGAAGGTAAATACCCGCTGGCTGAATACAATTATTACCATGATAACAGTTTTGATGATTGGCTATTCATCCTATTCGGTCATTGTAATACGTTCGTCGGCAAATCCTACAATGGATCAGAATTCGCCGGATAATGTTTTTGCCCTTCAGTATTATCTCAACAGAGAACAATATGGCAACAGGCCATTACTCTACGGAGCGGTATACAATGCTCCTGTAAAACTGAAGGTTGAAGGAAATATGTGCGTACCGGAAATGAAACAGGGTGATCCGCTCTACAGTCCGAAACCAAAATCCAATCCTTCGGAAAAAGACGAATATGTACTGACCGGTTACAATAGTGAATACGTGATGAATGAAAAATTCAATATGTTTTTCCCGCGAATGTACTATAACCCCAATATTAGACAGCAACAAATAGAAGCTTACAAATCGTGGGGAAATGTAAAAGGTGAAAAAGTTGACTACGACTATTGCAACCAGCAACGAAGCGATTACAAACCAACCTTTGGCGAAAATCTGCGATTCTTCTTTAATTATCAGTTAAACTATATGTACTGGCGTTATTTCATGTGGAATTTCAGTGGACGCCAGAATGACCTGCAGGGAAATGGAGAAATTGACAAAGGAAACTGGATTACCGGAATAAGTTTTATCGATAATTATCTGGTAGGCAATCAGACAAACTTACCTTCGGAGCTAAAAAACAACAAAGGCCGGAATACTTATTTTATGCTGCCATTGATTCTTGGAATTTTCGGATTAATATTTCTTATCTACGGAGGTTCGAAAGGCGTTGAAGAATTCTGGATTACAACTTTGCTTTTTGTTCTCACAGGTATAGCCATTGTGGTTTATCTTAATCAAACGCCCTACCAGCCCCGCGAAAGGGATTATGCTTATGTGGGATCGTTTTACGCGTTCAGCATTTGGATAGGTCTGGGAGTTTTGGGAATAATAAAATTTCTCCGGAAATATTTGCCCAAAACCGCTACTGCCGGTATCGTAACCGTTTGTTGTCTTGGTGTACCAACAATTATGGCACAACAAAACTGGAACGATCACGACAGAAGTGGCCGGTATACATGTCGCGATTTCGGAAGAAATTACCTTGATTCATGTAAACCTAACGCCATCATTTTTACCATGGGCGATAATGATACTTTCCCGCTTTGGTACAATCAGGAAGTGGAAGGTGTACGAACCGATGTAAGGGTTTGTAATCTGAGTTATCTGCAAACCGACTGGTACATTAATCAGATGAAACGGGGAGCATATAAATCGGCTCCTCTCCCGATAAAATGGGATAGAAAAGACTATATTTCGGGGAAAAACGAAATAGTGGATGTAGACTCTGTTATCCCTGAAGTAGATCTTAAAACTGCTTTTGACTTTTTGTTGAGTTCCGATCCTCAAACAAAGTACAACGGAGAATCTTTTATTCCGACGAAACATTTGTTCTTACCCGTAGATGCACAGCAGGTGATTGCTTCGGGGACATTGCCGGAAAAAAGAGCCGCTGAAATTTTACCGCGAATTGACATTAATTTAAAAAACAGCATCACGAAAAGCGATCTGATGATACTTGAATTACTCAAGGAAAATAACTGGAAACGACCCATTTATTTTGCAGTCTCCATTGGCGGGGATTACCTTGGGTTGACCGATCATTTTGAACGTACCGGTATGGCCTATCAGATTTTGCCCGTTGGTATAAAAGGCAGCGGACCCGTAATAAACACGGATGAAATGTATACAAACCTGATGACCAAATTCAAGTACGGTGGCATTGACAACCCTGATATTTATCTGGATGAAACCATTCTGAACATGTGTAAAGCACATAGAATGATGTTTGTCTATCTTGCAAACGCGCTGGTCAGCGAAGGCGACTCTGTACGTGCAAAAAAAGCGCTGGATTACTGTATCAAAGTAATTCCGTCTACAACTGTGAAAAACGATTATATATCAGTACAGATAGCCTATCTGTATTACAGACTGGGAGAACCTGAAAAGGCAAACAAAATTATGGATGATGTAGCACAAAACTGTGTGGAAAATCTGGATTGGTGCTTCAGTCTGAGTCCGGCACTGCAAAACCGGTTAAATGAACGAATAGGTGAAAATTACTCAATATTAAATCAGATTTTACGGATCTGCGATAGTGAAAAACAAAAAGTAATTATGGATAAATTCCTGCCGAGATTTATGGATTATTCCAAAAGAGTGCAGGTATAGTCAATTTATCAATTTCAATTTTTACATAAAAAATCGTTTGATTTGTAAAAAACGCGTGTTATTTGTTTTAAGTAAGTATAAGTCATTTAATTTTAACTAAAAAGAAAAAGACTTCTCTTTCAAACTGAAATTTCTTTGTATCTTTGAAAACTTTTTTCAAAAGAGCAGAAAAAGCATTGAAAAGGTCTGAAAATAAGAAATGTTATACTCTACAAACAACGATTAATAATTATCACAATTCATGAAACGATTCAAATTACTGAACAACATCTTCGGGTGGGTGGCATTTGCAATTGCTGCAGCAACGTATCTGCTTACTATTGAGCCCACTGCAAGCTTTTGGGATTGCGGAGAATTTATTTCAACGGCTTATAAACTTGATGTAGGTCACCCGCCGGGAGCACCGTTTTTCATGCTGACTGCGCACTTTTTCACGTTATTCACTTCGGATCCTACAAAAGTGGCAGCTCTGGTAAATTCAATGTCTGCTTTATTAAGCGCATTTACCATTCTGTTTTTATTCTGGACCATTACTCATTTGGCCCGAAAAGTGGTAATTAAATCGGAATCCGATTATACAACAGCCAATGTTATCGCCATTTTAGGATCAGGGCTCGTAGGAGCTTTGGCCTATACTTTTTCAGACACATTCTGGTTTTCGGCGGTTGAAGGCGAGGTTTATGCATATTCCTCCTTTTTTACGGCCATTGTAGTTTGGCTTATTTTGAAATGGGAACGCGTTGCCGACAGACCGGGTTCTGATAAATGGCTGATTTTAATCGCCTATTTGATGGGACTTTCTATTGGGGTTCACCTTTTGAATCTGCTTTCAATTCCTGCTTTGGTTTTGGTTTATTATTTCAAAAAATATACTCCAACGGCAAAAGGTGTGATATTGGCGTTATTAGCTTCTGTAGCTATTCTGGGAGCAGTTCTTTATGGGCTAATTCCCGGATTTGTTGAAGTTGCCAGCTGGTTCGAACTGTTCTTTGTAAACACACTCGGATTTGCATTCAACACAGGGCTTTACATTTATATTATTCTGACAATCTGCATTTTAATCTGGGCAATTTACGAATCGACCACCAACAGGAGTTATCTCCGAATGGCAATTTCATTTGTACTGGCATTCACCGTTGTTGGAATTCCATTTTTGGGTGACCATGTAATTCTCGGTTTTCTGATTGTTGCCGGGGTAAGCGCGTTTTTCTATTTCCGCAAGGAACATATTGATGCCCGCTGGGTAAATACAGCTTTGTTGATGATTACCGTTTTACTGATCGGTTATTCATCTTATTCGGTGATTGTTATTCGTTCTTCCGCTAATCCTACCATGGATCAGAACAATCCTGACAACGTATTTTCGCTGAAATATTATCTGAATCGTGAACAATACGGCGACAGACCTTTGGTGTACGGATCGGTGTACAATGCCCCTGTTAAGCTTAAAATAGAAGGTAACATGTGTATTCCTGAACAAACTCAGGGTGAGGCATCATATATTCCAAAACCAAAAACTTCTCCTAACGATAAGGACGAATACATAATTTCGGGGTACAAAACCGATTATGTGATGGACGATCGGTTCAACATGTTCTTCCCGAGAATGTACAGCACTACGCCGTCGCATATTGATGCATATAAACAATGGGGAAATATAAAAGGAAAACCTGTAACTTATGATTATTGCGGACAGGAAAAAACCGACATGGTTCCAACATTTGGTGAAAACCTTCGCTTCTTCTTTAGTTATCAGGTAAATTTCATGTACTGGCGTTATTTTATGTGGAATTTTG
>MTLE01004381.1_pt1 | contig 12172 bp, 8 predicted proteins | sample 1982461 | NCBI WGS metagenome assembly MTLE01 (sample SAMN05712605, study PRJNA340218) | biofilm metagenome | isolation source: sample SPL anode biofilm adapted to -200 mV | place: USA | collected 2012-02-03
CTTCGTTTTTTGGTTCAAGCCATCCCGATAGCTATCGGGAGAAGTGGGGTTTGGGGTAAAACCCCAAGTGAAATTAATAGTATTTTATAAATGCACTACGGATGTACTTTACAAAAAGTATAATATGATACTTATACAGCTTTTTATAAATTATTTCTAACATAAATTTCACTAAGACACTTAATCTGACAAATAATCCACATATATTTAAATATTTGAAATACAAATTATTACACCAATAAAGAAAAAATTATCTAATTTATTCCTGAAATCTGAACAATCAAAACTTCCACATTAAAAATCAAAAAATCTACCTGACATACACATCTAAAAAGTAATTTTACAGCGGTGAAAAGAAAATTTCACTTACCGAAAAATCTACTTAAAATTCAAAAACAAAAAGATGAAAAAATTACTACTTTCTCTGATTATCCTGCTGAGTACAACGCAATTATTTGCTCAGTCGGTTACCATCAATGAATCAGCCGGCTGGCTGGAATCTGCTTATGTGAAATGGGCCCCTGTTACAAATGCTACCAGTTACAACGTTTATTACAGTGGTATGGGCAACACCAACACAAAAATTGACACACAACTTATTCGTAGTTATGGTAGTTATTACCGCGCGGATATTCTCGGACTTACAGCCGGAACATACACAATTAAGGTTGCTCCTGTTATTGACGGTATAGAAGGCACAGCCACCGAAACGGGAAGTCTAGCTGTTTTAGCTCAGGACCGTACCGGATTTGCTTTTGATGGAGGACGTGTTCCGGGTGCATACAAGGCTGATGGTACGCCCAAAGATGGTGCTGTGGTTCTTTACATTACCCAAAACACCAAAAATACCATTTCGATGAATATCACAGGTGCAAACTCTAATCCTTGTGTCGGACTTCAAAATATTTTATATGGTATTAAGAAAGGTAAAGACACACGTCCGTTTATTATTCGTCTGATAGGAAATATCACTGACATGGAAGTAATGGAAGGTGGTGATATAACAATTGAGAATGCACAAAATCCGTTATGTTATCTAACCATTGAAGGCGTAGGCTCTGATGCTGTTATTAATGGTATGGGAATTCGCCTGAAAAGTGCTACCAATGTTGAAGTTCGTAATTTAGGCGCAATGAACTGCAACAGTACTGCCGGTGATGATTTCGGATTGCAACAGGACAATGATCATATCTGGCTTCACAACTGCGACATGTTCTACGGTGATGCCGGTAGTGATGCCGATCAGGTAAAAGGAGACGGTGCATTGGATAACAAAGGTTCGACCTATATTACATTCTCATACAACCACTTCTGGGATAACGGAAAAGCCAGTTTGCTCGGATTAAGCGAAGGAACAACTTCAGGCTTGTATATTACTTACCATCACAATTGGTTTGACCATTCTGATTCACGCCATCCACGTGTACGTTACTATTCTGCACACGTTTATAATAACTATTATGACGGAAATGCAAAATACGGAGTCGGTTCTACTATGGGATCTTCAGTTTTTGTAGAGGGAAATTATTTCCGTGACTGTAAACACCCGATGATGACATCCATGCAGGGAACAGATATCTGGAACGAAACCACTCAGGTAAACGACCCAAACAATATGGGAACTTTCTCCGGCGAAGATGGAGGTACTATAAAAGCATATAACAATACATTTGATGCATCAAATGGTGCGAACAATATGCGTTTTGTTGCTTACGGAGATACAAACCCATTGTTTAATATCGCAGGTAAAATTAGTTCTACCACAGATTTTGATGCTTATCTGGCAACTACCAGAGGTGAACAGGTTCCTTCAACAGTAACATCGAAACAAGGTGGAAATACTTACAATAATTTTGATACCGATGCTGCATTTTATGTAAAGAATCTGGTGATTGACGAACCAGCCGTAGCACGTGACAAAGCAATTCAATATGCAGGTCGGGTTGAAGGTGGCGATCTGAAATTCACATTTAATAATTCCATGGATGATGCTGCTTATCTGGTAAATACGACCATCAAAAATGCACTTACCAATTATACAGGTTCATTGGTTGCTGTTCAGGGTGAATCTATTGTAAACAATGGCAGTCAGACACTTACTTCTACTTCCAATTACAATCAAACAGTTGCAAGTGGTTCCGCTATCAGCTCAATCGTTTTCACCTGGGGTGGAGATGCAACTGACGTTACAGTAACAGGATTACCGGCCTCCGGAATTGATTTTGTAAAAGATGCAGGAGCTAAAACTGTAACCATCACAGGTACACCTACAGCTACAGTTTCATATTCAATTGCAACTACCGGCTCTACAGGTACTCCTACAACTATTTCGGGAACAATTACTGTAGCCGGAAGCAATTCAGGTGACATGATACAAAACTTTACCGAATCAGGTAAAACAAGTACATTCTACTCTATTACCGGAAATCTTTCAACAGGTTATGGAACTGCTACATATGCAGGATTAACATTAACCCAGTGCCTGAAAATGGAATCAAGTACACTGATTTCCTTTACAACAACACAGGAAGGAACACTGACTCTGGTATTTGGAAGCAGTTATACAGGTGCTGTCTATGTCGACAATACGTCTTATACACCTGTTGGTGGAATTGTAACTGTTACACTTGCAGCAGGTTCGCATACCATCAAAAAGAGTGGTACAAATTACCTTTTCTACATGAGCGTTGTTTATAATACTACCGGAGTTGTAAATACACTGGATTCGAAAGTTGTTCTGTATCCGAATCCGGTAGTAAACAGTTTATATATTTCAGGTGTGGATGTTGAAAAGGTTGAAGTTTACAATATGGCAGGTGTTCTGATTAAACGTAATGAAACCAATATCTCAACTATTGATATGAGTCAACTCAGCAGTGGAAGTTATCTTATAAGAGTTTATTCAAATGCAGGAGTGGATAACAAACTGATTATCAAAAAATAAGGTATAATGGACAAAAATAGTTGGTGAAACCTTTTGAAATGCTTATTGGTATTGCTTTATAGAAAAACTTATTGAAATTTATTTCATTAAACATTTTTATAAAGTAGCAAATAGGTTTTCTAAGCCATAAATGATTACCGGAAATAATAAAAACACCAACTATTTTTGGCAGCATTACCAAAAATAATCTGAATACATAATAGAAAAGAGGGTGTGATACAATGAGTAGCGCACCCTCTTTTGTTTTATAATCTGATTGCAAAACTAAATTATAATTATCTTCTTGTTCCTGAATTCGTTGCCGGAGTTTCTTTTGTCGTAGTTGTAGTTTTTTTCACTCTGGTATCTGTCCCTTCTTTCATTTGTCTTTCCACTTTTACAGGTTGACCAATCGTTCTTCCGTAATAATTTGTACTTTGAGTAGTACGGCTTGTACCTGTTGGTTCAGTTGTTTGACGTGTGACATTATTATTGTTCGGTGTTCTTCCGGTATTATTTTCAGATTTTGACTGCGTTGTATTACCGGTTGATGGTTTATTGTTAGTTCCTGTTGAATTACCAGAAGATGGGTTATTGTTTACCGTAGTATTTCCTGTTGGTCTCTGATTTTGATTATTTCCGGCAGTTGATGTATTACCATTATAATTTCCGCTCGGTTTTGAAGTTCCGTTAGTTGTATTTCCTGTATTATGTTGCTGATTTCCGTAACTGTTATTATTTTTATTTTGGTTATAATCAGTTTGTTTATTGCTATTTTGATTCTGATTATTTGCACTTCCATTATTCCATTTTGAATTAGAATTGGAATTATTATACTGTCCGTTTTTATAATTCGAATTTTTATTTTGGTGTTCTTTATCTGAATTCGAATATTTAAATTGTTTATTCGAATTTATATTAGAATTATCCCACTCACGTGCTTTGGATCTTTCATTTTCAGGCCAGTAAACAGCACTTCTTATATTTTCATTGTACCCTCTTACGTAAGGGATATTGCTATGATCGTAATAATCACGATAATAATATCTCGGATAATGCGATACATAATACTGATGATGCATCCAGGGTTGGTATATGTTGGCATTCAACTCAATAGTAAAACAGTTGTTCAAATCAAATCCGGAATATATTGTTGGCAAATAAGCTGAATAAGTCCATTGTCCGTTATTCAGATAAATAAACTCCTGAGAAGATAAATCATAATAAGTTTCAATATCCGGTAGGTAATAATACCTTACTCCCTGATAATAAGCCGGTCCCCAGGATGGATTTACGTAACGTACCTGCGATTCGGCGGGAACGTAACTATATGCAGTACAGGCTGTAAATATTGATACAAACATTAAAGCTATAATTAATGTTGCTGTGTTTTTTATTCGTTTCATGTCAATCAGGTTTAAAGAGAATTAATAATGTGGTTATTTTAATAAATTAAAAATGCAAATTAAACAAATTTATTTTACAGATTTTTAAATGAATCTGTAAAATAATTATCAAATTTAATGCCGCAAATTTATTTAACAAAATCCACTTAATGAAAACAAATAAAGAAATACATTATTGAACCCGTAAATAATTATATATTAGCATACTACAAAAATAAACAACCATAAAAAAGATTAAAGTACATCCCATCGGCCTGATTTTGTAAATATTCAAAATCAATTTATATATCACAATTTTTTAATCTTTCGAATACTGAAAAGTTTATCTATGCATTATATTTTACTTTCAATTTTTTAATTTTGTCACTGTACTGACTACGCATACCACGACTAAGAACAACTCTTTCAATGCGTTGAAATTGTTCAAAAATATCATCCTGTTTTTCGTCATCAAGTACACTGTTTACAATAGGGAAAAGGATTTTTTCTTCTTTCAGAATATGATTTTTCAGTAAATCAACGTATTTTAAAAGACTATCGGCCACTAACTCACATGAAAATGGTAATCCCATTTTACATTTTTCCACTGATGTATTAATATCTCTGATATACATTCTGCCTAAAGTGTGCTCTTTCATCATCACTGCCAATGGACCGCTTTGCTTCTTAACTCCTGCAAATTCCAATGCAGGCATCAAGATGGTTTCTTCTTTTCCATGATGACACTTATCAGCAAAATTTATCAGAAAATTAACTATAAAATCAACATCAGCTGGTTCAATCAATTTTTTTGCATGTATATATGACGCAATTATAGTCATAATTCCAAGCATTTCGCTTATATCTTTGTGTTCGCGAATTAAATCATCTGTTGGTTTCATAATTATTTGGCATTTTAAAGTAAGGTTTAAACATTATTCTGCAGTAATCAGAGTGATTTCCGGATTTATGGAGTCAGTCCTGTAAATAGGATTACGATAAAATTTATCGTTCATATCCGGCAAATTGCAGATTAATACTATTTGAAGTTTTTAAACAGACTTTTTTTGAGTAGGAATGATAAACAACGGAATAGTACTGTTGCGAAGTACTTTTTCGGTCACACTGCCTATTAGAATTTCTTCGAGCCATCGCTTGCTGTGCGATCCCATCACTATCAAATCAGCCTTTATATCCTGCGCGGTAGAAAGTATCATTTCGGCAAAGTCACCTTCTTTTATAAAAGTTTCAATTGAACTATCGCCTAAATGAACTTTAATCTTTTCGAGATATTTTTCTGATTCAACTTTTGTTTCATCAATATTTTTTAGTTGTAGAGGAGCAATCACCGATCCAGTATATCCAATCAATGGGAAATGATCAGGAGAAGTATAATAAAAAGGATCGACAAGAACATGTAGCAGTTTAACCTGAGCATTCATCGTTTTGGCTAATGAATAGCCAACTTCAGCCACTTTTTGAGCGGTGGGATTAAAATCCAGTGCAATCAGCACTGTTTTCATCATGTCAGCTTCCATAATTTTTGAATTTTAAAGGTTAAAAGAATTGTATCTGCAATTATTGATTTCCTGATTTTCAGTATAAATATTGCCATCATTCTTGTATTAATTATAACGTTTATAGTCCGTTTTCGTTCATGTAATTTTGAATTTAACCTTAAAATAAATCATATTAAACATCATTTAATATAGTAAAAATTAAGCTGTTGATTCATTTCAGGAAAAATGACAATCGTTAAATATCATTATAAGAATGAACAAAAAAAGGTGAAACTTTACTTCCACCTTTAATTAAAATTTATCAGAATGTTATCATTTATTCTTTTCTACCATTGTACAGCGATTTCAGATTGTCAATCGAAAATAAATTAAATATTTTCATATCATTTGAGTGTTGAACATTCGATGTATCTCCATTTACCTGTAATTTATCATCAAAACCTCTAACAGTGGTTTCCACCTCGTATTTGTTCGGTTCAAAAACGTACGACATGCTCTTGTTGTACATCGATTTCAGACTTTCGATAGTAGGGGTTTTAAAAATATTCAATTCTTTACCAATATATTTCAACGACTTTTTTGCACGAATGTAATATTTTGATTGCCAGTACATTTCCTTTGTTGTGGTTGTTTCAGGCTTGGTGGTATTTCTCTCAAACAGATATATCAGACTTTTATAGTACAACAATTTCAGATTTTCAATACTTGGCGACTTAAAAATGTAGAGGTCCTTACCATAGCGGCGATTACTGATAATTTCATTGCTTTGCCAGTTTAAACCTTTTACATTTTCAAATTCGTTGGTCCATCTGTTGCGATCGAATTTATAGAACATACTCTTCCTGTAAAGGAATTTAAGCGATTCTATACTTGGAGCGCTGAAAATACTTAATTCATTATCAGAAGATTTTCCTGCTTTACGGAATTTCACCTTCCAGAAAGTTTCTGACGAATCTGCATCCTGCGATTGTAATTTTCGGCTGCTCAGTCCGAAAATGCGGGTAATAATTTTATATTTTTCCGATTTGGCACTTTCCGACAATTCGAGCTTTACAGGTATTTCTTCTACGGTTTCAGGGAAATACTTCATACTTCCATGTTCATAAGCAAAAGTCCAGAGTTCACAAGTCGAAATTTTACCTTCGTTCCATAAGCCGGTTACTGCCTTGTGAATTTCGTCGTGCCTTATATTTTTATTTTCTTCGTTTGAAATATTGTGTGTAATCACCAAATCAAAATGAGTAGAAGGCAACAATTGTAAAATTGTTCTTCTTAATTCTCTTTCATTCAATGGTTTGCCAGTACTTTCATCGTCAAGATCGCCCATAGTTCCTTCCGCATTAAGTACATTCAACGCGTTATAAAATCTGGGCGCAAGGTCAGGATCGTTTGCATGACTCAAACTAATTACAAAAAAATTCCAGTGCGGATGACTTAAAATTGTACCGCCAGCCCATAAAGCTTCATCATCCGGCTTTGCAACAATAATTGCTACCGATTTAATATCTTCATCTTTCATCTTTAAAAAATTTAAAATGTTTGTTAACTAAATATCAAAATACTACTGATTAGAAAAAAAATGAAAATTTCAACTTACCTTTTACATCAAAAAAATCAATTTTTCAACAAGATCATTATATTGGTTAAACAACAAATTTAATCGTTTTGTTTCTTTAAAATCAATTTATTAGAAAATAATTATTTGCAAATTTAACTAAACATTCTGATTTTTATTGCATCATTTCAAATTAAATATAGTTAAATATTTTGTCTCATTTATCAATAAATATAAAAAATGACTACTTTTAATATAATTATAACGTTTTCAGCACTTTACTCGTTTTTTGTTCTTATGCATAATTTAATTTTCCGATAAAATATTTACAATAAAAATCGTACCAAAAAGAATAATTTTGATATAAAATACAGCTTTTTAAAATAATTGTTCTCTTGTAATAAAATTTTATCTTTGTATCAATATAAAACAATGAATTAAAATGATTTTTCAGGCTGAATTTAATTTGCGTGAACGTTCGCGTGGCATACATCTCATTACTGATGAAATTATCCGGAATTTACCAAAACTGCCGGAAACAGGTATTCTCAATTTGTTTATGAAGCATACTTCGGCGGCATTAAGCATAAATGAAAATGCCGATCCGGATGTTCAGATCGACATGAGAAAAATTTTTGACAATTTGATTTCCGAAAACCAACCATATTACCGGCACACACTCGAAGGTGACGATGACATGCCGGCACATGCTAAATCCAGCATAGTGGGTGTAAGCATAAATATTCCAATCACCAAAGGCAGATTAAATCTGGGAACATGGCAGGGTATCTATCTTTGTGAATTTCGTTTACATGGAGGAAGCCGGAAAATAGTAGCGACCATAATGAGTTGATAGCCATTTTCAATTGAAAATCAAACTTTTACACGTAAACCTTCATAACTTTTTTAATTTAAAAATAAAAACCTGAAATTACCTTTAAATTTATACAGACATGAAAAAAATTATTTTCACATTGACAGTATTATTTGTAACGCTTGCATTAAGCGCACAGGAAATTACCGGAACATGGAACGGACAGTTAGCCGTACAGGGAATAAAATTGCGTCTTGTATTTCACGTTACAAAAACGGATGCTGGTTATTCAGCCACAATGGACAGTCCGGATCAGGGAGCAAAAGACATTCCCATGACTTCAGCTAAATTTGAAAACAATGTGTTAACTCTTGAACTGCAGTCGGCGCAGATTGTTTACACAGCTACATTTGTAAATAATGATTCAATTACCGGAAACTTCGTTCAGGCAGGCATGACTTTACCGCTTGGAATGAGTAGAAAAGCTATTGAAAAAACAGAAAAAGTACGACCGCAAAATCCGGTAAAACCTTATCCTTATTATTCAGAGGAGGTTACATTTCTAAATCCCGTTGCAAAAATTACTCTTGCCGGAACGCTGACACTTCCAAAGAAAGAAGGAAAATTTCCTGTTGTGGTAATGATTACCGGCAGCGGACCCCAAAATCGTGACGAAGAACTAATGGGACACAAACCATTTCTGGTGATTTCGGATTACCTGACCCGAAACGGCATTGGTGTATTACGCTATGACGATCGTGGTTGCTTCGAATCAAAAGGAAATTTCAGCAAGGCTACCACTAATGATTTAGCTACCGATGTGGAAGCTGCTGTTAATTATTTAAAAACAAGAAAGGACATTGATAAAAAAGCGATTGGTTTAATCGGACACAGCGAAGGTGGCATTATTGCACCAATTGTAGCCGTTGCTGATAAAGACATTCGGTTTATTGTATTAATGGCCGGAACAGCTATTCCCGGATCTGAATTACTTATACTACAACAAAATCTGATTGGAAAAGCTTCGGGTATTCCGGAAGACAAACTGAAAGATATAGCTGAAATCAATAAAGGAGCATTTAAAATTATAGAAGAGCATAAAGATACGACTATCATTGCCAAAGAGCTAAAAAATTATTTAATTCAGGCAGCTAAAAGAAGTCCTGATGTACAAAATACAGACAGTGTCACTCTGGATAAAATGGTCAGTGCACAGGTCGTTCAGATAACATCGCCATGGATGATGAATTTTATTAAATACAACCCGGAACCAACACTTGAAAAAGTAAAATGCGCTGTACTGGCCATTAACGGAAGTAATGATTTACAGGTTCCGGCAAATGTAAATCTTCCCGCCATTGAAAATGCACTGAAAAAAGGAGGAAATAAAAATTATACCGTAAAAGAACTTCCCGGGTTAAATCATCTGTTTCAGGAATGCACAACAGGCTTACCAAGCGAATACTCAACAATTGAACAGACTATTTCGCCGGTAGCGCTGAAAACAATGCTAAACTGGATAAAAGGGACATTAAAAATGAAATAACTTCCCATTAAAGGACTATTAATTATAAGATGACGTAAAGAAATTGTATCATTACGTCATTTTTATTTCATTTAATCTTTGAGTAAAAATGATTATCTTTGCAGTCCGGAAAAAAAAGAAAAAAGATAAATATAAAATACTAAAATGGCAAAAGAATTGACTTCGCGAAGCGAAAATTACTCACAGTGGTACAATGATTTGGTAATAAAAGCGGATTTGGCTGAAAACTCAGCTGTCAGAGGCTGTATGGTGATTAAACCTTATGGCTATGCAATATGGGAAAAAATACAGGGCGAACTTGACCGAATGTTCAAGGAAACCGGTCATGTAAATGCTTATTTCCCTTTATTTATTCCTAAATCTTTTTTGAGTAAAGAAGCTGAACATGTTGATGGATTTGCTAAGGAATGCGCCGTAGTAACTCATCATCGTTTAAAAGCGGATCCAGACGGTAAAGGATTGATTGTCGACCCTGATGCGAAACTTGAAGAAGAACTGATTGTTCGTCCTACTTCCGAAACAATTATATGGAGCACTTATAAAAACTGGATTCAGTCCTATCGCGATCTGCCCATTCTTGTAAATCAATGGGCCAACGTGGTTCGCTGGGAAATGCGTACACGATTATTCCTGCGTACTGCAGAATTTTTGTGGCAGGAAGGTCATACTGCTCACGCTACCGAAGCTGAAGCAATGGAAGAAGCAAAAAAAATGCTCAATGTGTATGCCGACTTTGCGGAAGGGTTTATGGCAGTTCCTGTATTAAGAGGCGTAAAATCAGCCAACGAACGTTTTGCAGGAGCATTGGAAACTTTCTGTATTGAAGCGTTAATGCAGGATGGGAAAGCCTTACAGGCCGGAACTTCACATTTTTTGGGTCAGAATTTCGCAAAGGCTTTTGATGTGACTTTTGTGGATAAAAGCAATAAACTGGATTATGTGTGGGCAACTTCGTGGGGTGTTTCCACCCGACTGATGGGAGCTTTGATCATGACTCATTCCGACGATAATGGTTTGGTATTACCTCCTAACCTTGCTCCTTTCCAGGTAGTCATTGTTCCTATCTATAAAAATGACGAACAACTCGCTGCAATATCTGAAAAAGTTGACGAAATTATTCCAAAACTAAAAGCATTGGGTATTTCTGTAAAATACGATAATAACGACAACAAAAAGCCGGGCTGGAAATTTGCCGAATATGAGTTAAAAGGCGTTCCTGTTCGTTTGGCAATGGGTGCACGCGACCTTGAAAACGGAACTGTTGAAGTTGCACGCCGCGATACCTTGACAAAAGAAACAGTATCTATAGAAGGAATTGAAACTTATATAGCAGATTTACTGAAAACAATTCAGGCAAATATTTTCCAGAAAGCATACGATTATCGTGCTTCGGTTACACGCGAAGTAAACTCGTACGATGAATTTAAAGTGGAAATTGAAAAAGGCGGATTCCTTCTTTGTCATTGGGATGGAACTTCTGAAACCGAAGAAAAAATAAAAGAAGATACCAAGGCCACTATCCGTTGTATTCCGCTGGAAGGTGACACCACTCCCGGAGTTTGTATGGTTACCGGTAAACCTTCGGCAAGACGTGTGGTTTTTGCACGTGCATACTAATTTCTTCAATACCCTATAAATGAAAACTCTCCGAAAAATAATTCCGGAGAGTTTTTTTATTGAAGTAAAATTAATTTTTACCTGAGAGAAATTACCGTCTGTGACTGTGCGAATGGCTTTTCAATGACTTTGGAGATCCCGTCCAGGAACACCCCAGACAATAAAGCATTGTCAGATCAAATCCGACAAGAGAGTCTTCCGGATTTACAGGCACTACTTCATTCAAATCATTGACATTAACCAGTACATTTTCATTTTTTTCGTTTTTCACATAAAAACGGTGTATTTCGCATTGCGGACATTGAAGTTTTTTCATTTATACATCTATTCAATGGTATTTCGAGAAATACCAATTATTTATAATTCAACACTACTAACAGTTGAAACCTCAATAAGTTTTTCATTATCAATCCGAATTATTCGTCCCGGATATTTATCCACCCATGATAAGTTGTGTGTTGCCATAATGACAGTAGTTCCTGAAAGTCGTATATTGTACAGTAATTCAACCAGTTCGTTACCGGTATCAGGATCAAGATTACCGGTAGGTTCGTCGGCCAGAATCATTTCAGGAGAATTCAACAAAGCGCGCGCAATAACAATTCTTTGCTGTTCACCACCCGAAAGCTGATGAGGCATTTTGTAGCCTTTTGAATTCATTCCCACCTGTGTAAGCACATTAGCTATCTGATCGTCGATCGAAGCCTGATCTTTCCATCCTGTGGCCTGCAAAACGAAATTCAGGTTATCATATACTGTTCGGTCCGTAAGCAATTGAAAATCCTGAAATACAATACCAATTTTTCTGCGAA
>MTLE01003992.1_pt1 | contig 12157 bp, 7 predicted proteins | sample 1982461 | NCBI WGS metagenome assembly MTLE01 (sample SAMN05712605, study PRJNA340218) | biofilm metagenome | isolation source: sample SPL anode biofilm adapted to -200 mV | place: USA | collected 2012-02-03
CCTTCGGGATTATATTTGGCCGATGGATTTGTCATAATCTCAATGGACTCAATGCTTTCAGCAGGCATTTGTTGTAATACCTGAGCGCGGTTATCGGCTGTAAGTCCGGATGCTTTTCCGTTGATCCAGACTTCCACATTTCCATCTTTACGCAGCGAAACATTTCCCTGATTGTCAACAGTTACCGACGGAATATTTTTCAAAACATCGGAGGCTGAACCTCCAGCTGCGGCAATGTTCTGATCTACCGTAAATACTTTTTTGTCAATATCAAAATGCATTTGTGAGCCCTGTCCCACAACTTCTACTTCTTTCAGGTTTTTGCTGTCTTCCACAAGTTTAATTACTCCGAGATTCAGGTTTTTTGAGGCGATATTTACAGGTTGTTCAATTTGTATATATCCCACAAAACTTATTCTCAATGTATATTTTCCGTCGGCAACAGAAGGAATAATAAATACTCCCTTTGTGTCGGAAGTAACTCCTGCAGCAGGGGTTTCGGTGCCCTGTTTTATTAATGCAACATTTACAAATTCGAGGGGTGTCTGCGTTCCCGAATCAAGTATTACTCCTCTGATAACCGATGTCGCCATTGCAGGCAACACCATGAAAAACAGTAAAATAAATGACAAAATCTTTTTCATACCTTAATAATGTGTTCTTGTATTATAAAAATCATGATAATAATATAACGAAAAAATTAGACCTGCAAAGGTGCTAAAAGTTTAAATCATGTTTTGTTTATAATTGTTAATAAAGTGAAAAAACGTTGTGACTGAATGATTTTATTCTCAAAATACACATAAATCCGGCTTTGGAACGAATATCCGATATTTGGAATTGTGTTCTGATTTAGTTACTTTTGCAACTTAAAATCAATCACATAATTCAATGAATATTCTACTTCTCGGTTCAGGCGGACGCGAACATGCAATGGCCTGGAAAATAGCTCAAAGTCCTAAATTGTCTGCCTTGTTTATCGCTCCCGGAAATCCCGGAACGGCGAATGTTGGTATAAATCTGCCCATCGCTACCGATAATTTTCCGGAAATTAAAAAAGCTGTTCTCACAAATAAAATCGATATTGTGGTTGTCGGACCGGAAGATCCGTTGGTAAAAGGTGTTGTCAACTTTTTTGCAAATGATCCTGAAATAAGTCATGTGGCTGTTGTGGGACCGGATAAAACAGGAGCGCAACTGGAGGGAAGTAAAGATTTTTCAAAACAGTTTATGTTTCGTCACAATATTCCAACTGCCGGCTATTTAAGTGTTACAGCAGAAAATATTGAAGAAGGAATTTCTTTTTTGAAAAAACTGCAGGCGCCTTATGTGCTGAAAGCAGATGGGCTTGCTGCCGGAAAAGGAGTTTTGATTCTGAATGATTTGGATGAAACCATTTCGGAACTGAAAGCAATGCTCGGGGGAAAATTCGGAGCTGCCAGTAAAACGGTGGTAATTGAGGAGTTTTTGTCAGGAATTGAATGTTCGGTGTTTATTATAACTGATGGGAAAAATTATAAAATATTGCCCGAAGCAAAGGATTATAAACGAATTGGCGAGGGAGATAAAGGTTTGAATACAGGCGGTATGGGTGCTGTTTCGCCGGTACCGTTTGCAGATGCCGCATTCATGAAGAAAGTGGAAGAACGCATTATTAAACCCACAGTCGATGGATTAAACAGCGAAGGAATTGTTTACAAAGGATTTATCTTTTTCGGTTTGATTAAAGTAAACGGTGAGCCTTATACCATTGAGTACAATGCCCGCATGGGTGACCCGGAAACGGAAGTGGTAATGCTGAGAATAAAAAGTGATTTTGTAGATTTGCTCGAAGGTGTGGCTAACGGAAATCTGAATGAAAAAACGGTTGAATTTGACAACCGTTCAGCTGTTACCGTGATGCTGGTTTCGGGTGGATATCCTGAGGATTATGAAAAAGGAAAAGAAATTTCCGGACTGGAAAATATCAGCGAGAGCATAGTATTTCATGCCGGTACAACTTTGAAGGAAGGCAAAGTGATTACCAGTGGCGGTCGTGTGATAGCGGTTAGTTCGTATGGAAATTCTAAGGAAGAAGCATTGGCACAATCTTTTACAAATGCTCAACTGATTAATTTTGAAAAGAAATATTTCAGAACAGATATAGGATTTGATTTATAAGAAATTTAATTTCATATTTAAATGGCAAAAATATTAGTTATTGACGATGAACGCAGCATTCGCAATACGTTGAAAGATATTCTGGAGTTTGAAAAACATCAGGTTACTGTGGCTGAAAACGGTAAACAGGGACTGGATGCGGCACAAAACAGTTTTTTTGACCTTATTTTTTCTGACATAAAAATGCCGGAAATGGATGGAATTGAGTTGCTTGGCCATTTGATGGAAAAGGAAATAGAAGCGCCTGTAGTAATGATTTCCGGCCATGGAAACATTGAAACGGCTGTGGAATGTATTAAAAAAGGTGCGTTTGATTTTATCGAAAAGCCTATTGATTTAAACCGTTTGCTGATAACCGTCCGCAATGCGCTGGAACGGAATACCTTGGTTGTTGAGACAAAAACTCTTAAAAAGAAAGTAGGAAAACGTCATCAAATGATTGGTGAATCTCCGGCAATAGAAAAGGTGCGGATGATGATTGAGCGAGTGGCTCCGACCGATGCCCGTGTGCTGATAACCGGCGACAACGGAACGGGAAAGGAAGTGGTTGCCAGATTGCTTTACGAACAGAGCAACCGCACTGACGCTCCGTTCGTGGAAGTAAACTGCGCGGCAATACCTTCGGAACTGATTGAAAGCGAATTGTTCGGACACGAGAAAGGTGCTTTTACATCGGCTATAAAACAGCGTATCGGTAAATTTGAGCAGGCCGATGGCGGAACTATTTTTTTGGACGAAATTGGTGATATGAGTTTGTCGGCACAAACAAAGGTATTGCGTGTTTTGCAGGAAAACGAGTTGACGCGTGTTGGCAGCGATAAAAGTATAAGAGTGAATGTCAGGGTTCTGGCTGCGACCAATAAAAACCTGAAAAAGGAAATTGACGCGGGAAACTTTCGTGAGGATTTATTTCACCGCCTGAATGTTATTCCTATTCATGTTCCTGCATTAGACGACCGTAAAGATGATATTCCATTGCTTGTGACACATTTTTGTGAGCTCATTTGCAGTGAGCAGGGCATTCAGCCCAAAACATTTGCAAATGATGCGGTAGAGCTTCTGAAAAGCCGTTCGTGGACCGGAAATATCCGTGAATTGAGAAATGTGGTGGAACGTCTGATTATACTTGGAGGCGTTACCATTTCGAAAGAAGATATAGAAATGTTTGCCTGACGAATTAAAAAGTCATTTATTTCAAAACCGTTATTATCCAACGAAAAATGAAGCCTGAAGTTGTTAAACTTCGGGCTTCTTCTTTGTTTTAACAGCCCTTTTACTCAAAAACCTCTATATTTGTTCTTTATTAAAATTCATGAAATATACAAAACAGATATTTAAAATGCATAAATTCAAATTACTCTTATTATCCGTTATTTTTATTTCCGAATGTGTACTGACTTATGCTGCTGTTCCGTCAGGATATTATTATTTTGCCCAAAATAAAAAGAATGCAGCGCTTAAAACCGCTTTGCACGACTATGGAGCTGCGTTGCATTTACTGGATTATGGTGGTGGACAGGGATTTACATGGGAAGGATTTTATTATACCGATAACAGGAACGATACGGTTGTGGATATGTATTCCAATATCGTAAGAGTGTTTAACGGGTTTAATGCCGTGGATGGAATGAATATCGAACATTCTTTTCCCAAAAGCTGGTGGGGAGCTTCCAAAGTAAATGCATACATGGATTTGTTTCACTTATATCCGGCCGACGATATTACCAATATTACCAAAAGCAACTGGCCGCTGGGTGAAGTTACCGGTACTCCGAGTCTGGACAATGGTGTGAGTAAAATCGGAACAAACGGATTCGAAACGGCTTATACCGACAAATGTTTTGAACCTGCCGACGAATACAAAGGCGATTTTGCCCGGTCGTATTTTTATATTTCCACTATTTATCAGGATTATGCCAATCTGTGGCAATCGCCCATGATGGACAACAATACTTATCCGGTCTGGAAACCATGGGCCATTGATTTATTAATGAAATGGAGCAAGCAGGATCCTGTAAGTCCAAAAGAATTGGCTCGTCAGGAAGCTGTTTATAAAATTCAGGGCAACCGTAATCCATTTATTGATTATCCCGATTTGGCCGATTATATCTGGGGAGCCGACACAACACAGGTTTATCCTTTTCCGCAGGAAACTGAACCTTTTCTGGTATCGCCACGAGCCGGAACTGCTATTGACTTTGGAGTTATTCTTCAAAATGATTCTAAAACCCTGAATTTACATTTAATGGGTGTAAACCTGAATGCGGATATACAGTTCTCGCTGGCAAAAAACAGAGGATCGTTATCGGTCGTTACTCCGGTGGTTCCGGTAGCAAATGCATTAGCCGGCGTGGATGTGGGGATTACATTTCATCCGGTAATTGCGGGATTGACTATTGATACACTGCTGCTTCAGGGCGGAGGACTTGCAACTGTTTTGAAAATTCCGGTTAAAGCGCTTGCTTCAGCTGATTTTATAACTGTGCCTCCGACCAATGTAACTCCTGTGGGTGGCACGCTTAACTGGATTTCCGATCCGCAGGCTACTGATTATAAACTCAGTTTGTATCAGGGAGATAAAGTGGCGGGTGATTTGATTATTTCGACTTATGTGGAAGGAAGCAGCTGGAACAAGGCTCTCGAAATTTATAACGGAACCGGAAAAACGGTGGATCTGTCGAAATATTCCATTCAAAAACAATCTGATGGATCCGGTAGTTTCGGATATACGCTTCAACTTACCGGTACATTAAATAATAATCAGAGCTATACGCTTGTAAACAGTCAGTGCGGAACTCCGGAATTGGTAGCCAAAGCTCAGCGACTGGATTCTCTGATAAATTTCAATGGGAATGATGCAGTCGCTCTGGTGCGTAGTGGTGTCATTATCGACGAAATTGGCATTGCAGATGCAGGTGCTTCGGTAGACTGGGGCAAAGATGTAACTTTTATGCGAAAAGCCGATATTACTCATCCTGTAACTGTATTTAATCCGAATGAATGGGAAACATTACCTGTTGACTCATACAGTATGCTCGGAAATCATATGATGAATCTGGCGAGCGACAATACTTTTATTCTGCAAAATATTTCCACCGGTAATGTGACAAGTTATGCGGTTCAGAATTTATACCCTGAAAATACTTATACGTATAGTGTGGAAGCTGTCCGTTCGGATGGCGATGCAACTGCCATCAATACGATGCAGATACATACTTCTGCACTTGACGTGCCTGTAATGATGGAAGCAGGAAATGTTCGGGCAAATCAGTTTACTGCCAATTGGGAAGAAACGCTTTATGCTTCGGGCTATTTACTCAATATTTTTAAACTGGAAGGGAAAGCCGATACCACTGAAACCGAAGGTTTTGATAATGTCGGATCTTCGGGAACACCACTACCAACAGGTTGGATCGGAACTGCGAGTGGTAATTATACAACTACAACCAGTTCAGGAGTAGCTGCACCTTCAGTTGCCTTTAAAAATGCAGGTGAATGGCTTCAGACAAAAGCTTATCCGCAACCGGTTTCTAAACTGGCATTTATGTACAGGTTTGCAACTTATGTAGCAGGAGCATCAATGTATTTGGATGGGAGCAATGATGGCATCTGGACACGAATTGACAGTATTCCCTGTAAAAATAATTCTAAAGTAAATACAGAATATAATTTCACGAAAGATCAGAATTACACTGCCTTTAAGTTTACATTTAATAAAATGCCCGGAGGAAATTTTGCCCTTGATGATGTGGCCGCGACTTACGGAAGTCTGGATACAATTTTTGTACAAAAAGACGTACCGGTAACATCAACTTCGGCAGAAGTAACCGGTCTGGATGCTAATACTTCCTACTATTACAACGTGAGGGCAACTTTGGGGAATTCAGTATCGGCTCTTTCGGATGCTGTGCTGGTTCAGACTTTATTGAATGATAAAATTCTTGAAACAAAAAATTCCGATATTGAATTGATAAATGGTTGGGATAATGTCGTCGTTTCCGGACTGAAAGGAAACGAAATGATTCAGGTTTATTCACTGACCGGAATCTGTTTGTATCAGCAAAAAGCGCTGACGGATCAGGTACAGATTCCGTTGAAAGGGAATGGTATTTACATCGTCAGAATTCAAAATCAGTACAATACCTTTACTGCCAAAATACTGAAATGATTATTTTGTAATCCGTATAAAAAAATTCCTGCTTTGTGACAGATTACAAAGCAGGAATTTTTATTTAATCGTTTATATCTGATTGTTATTCGTTAAGGAAGATATAGCGTACCACTACCAGAACAAATAAAATATACATCATCCAGTGTACCTGTTTTGCTTTCCCCGTAGCTACTTTCAGAATTGTGTAAGATACAATTCCGGCAGCGATACCGTTGGCAATGCTGTATGTAAACGGCATCATGATAAATGTCATAAATGCAGGGAAACCTTCAGTAAAATCATTGAAATCAATATCAAGTAGTGACGAAGCCATAAGTACACCAACAATTATCAGAGCAGGCGCTGTGGCCGCACTTGGAATAATACCTGCCAGTGGCGCGATAACTAATGCCAGTAAAAACAACAATCCTGTGGTTATGGCAGTCAGTCCGGTACGACCACCTTCGCCAATACCGGCGGCACTTTCCACATAACAGGTTACGGTGCTTGTTCCCATCAACGCTCCGAATGAAACACCAAAAGCATCAACGAGCATTGCTTTACCGATTTTCGGCGATTTACCTTCTTTGTCAATCAGTCCGGCTTTACCTGCTGTACCTACCAGTGTTCCGAAAGTATCAAACAATTCTACAAAGGTAAATGTAAATACTACCGTCCAAATACCCATGTTTAAGGCGCCTTTTATGTCCAGAGCACCAACAGCAAGATTATGAAAATCAGGTAAACTAAACGGTGCGAATCCTTCAGGAATAACTGTAACTCCCATTGGAATTCCGATTAAAGTGGTTACAACGATACCGATCAGCAACGACCCTTTTATTTTGCGGGCCATAAGAATAGCAGTGAGTCCAAGTCCAATCAGACAAAGCAACATGGAGTTGTTGTGGAAACTTCCCATACCGATATTCCATTCGAAGAAATTCATGGTGGTCATTCCTTCTCCTTTGGTAAGCGAGTCGAGTGTTGGCGGAATTACTTTCGCTGAAACAACCATGATTTCGGATAATTTCAAACCGATAATCGTGATAAAAAGACCTATTCCGACAGTGATAGCCCGTTTTAATGAATTTGGAACGGCAATCACCAGAATCTGTCGTACTTTAGTAACGGTAAGCAAAATAAAAATCAATCCCGAAATAAAAACAGCACCAAGAGCCACCTGCCACGGCATGCCCACACCTGCCAGCGCGACAGTTGCAAACAGAGCATTCAATCCCATTCCCGGAGCAAGTGCTATTGGAAAATTAGCGACCAAACCCATTGCAATGGTAACAAAGCCTGCTGAAATGGCAGTTGCAAAAAATACCGCACTTTTATCCATTCCGGTAACGCCCAGAATATTCGGATTTAAAAACAGAATATACGCCATGGTCATAAATGTTGTTACACCGGCAACAATTTCTGTTCTTACATTTGATTTGTTTTCTTTGAGTTTAAAGAGTTTTTCTATCATAAGTTGTTTATTAAGTTGGTAATTTAGAATTTGTAAAATATTCTGAGTCTTTATTTCTGTTTTTTCTGAAAAATGTAACTTTATTTTTTCAAGCTGCAAAAATAGTTATTTAATTGATATGAATTCTGTATTTGATATTGTCGTAAAACATAAAACTTATTCCGGATTTTAATTTTTTCAAAAAAATTGAATAATCATCCGCTATTATTAACCAACAATCGCGAAATTCATTACTTTTGCAATCCCGTTTTTATGGAGTTAAATAATTATGATTCTTCGTCGTAAAATAAGTCTGTTCATTTTAATAGTTGTCGGGTATTTCTGTAGCTTACAAGCTGCAATTCCTGATGGATATTACAGTTCTGCCGAAGGAAAACGAAAAGCTGAACTGAAAACAGCACTTCATAATATTATCCGGAATCATACATTTCTTGATTTTGATGCAAGCACCAGCATTTGGTGGTACACTTATTTCAAAGCTACCGACTGGAATCCCAACGGATATTTTTGGGATATGTATTCGAATAATCAACGACCAAATAACAGTGGCGGCTTAATGAACCGCGAACATTGTATGCCCCGTAGCTGGTGGGGCAGTTCCTCCAACTATTCCACTTTCGATGCAAATGGCGATTTGGTAAATCTTCAGCCATCGGATGCCGCTGCCAACGAACAAAAATCCAATCTTCCGCTTGGTGAAGTCGGAACGGCAACTTATACAAACGGTGTGGTCAAAGTGGGGAATAATATTTTCCCCGGTTTTTACGGTACTGTTTTCGAGCCGGCCGACGAATACAAAGGCGATTTTGCCCGGACTTACATGTATATGGTAACCTGTTACGAAGATTATTCAACTTATTGGCACGAAACCGGAACCCTTACCATGCTCAATGGTGGAACTTATCCGGTTTTTAAATCATGGGCAATTAATTTATTGCTGAAATGGAATGCCGGAGATCCGGTAAGCACCAAAGAACTGAACAGAAATGATAGTGTTTATTCCATTCAACATAACCGGAATCCTTTTATAGATCATCCTGAACTGGCAGATTTCATATGGGGTACACGCATGTCGGAAATATGGACATCGGATGTTGGTCCGGCGGAAATTCCGATTATTTTTACTGTTCAGCCAAATCCGGTAAGCTCTGCTCTTACTGTCAATATAAATAATCCTGAAAAAGCAACTTATTACATCGTATCGTTGGATGGCATTGTGCTTAAAACCGGAAAATTCGGTACGGACGGAACCATCTCTGTGGACGATATAAACAATGGAATGTATCTACTGAAAGTGTATACCACCACAAAACGGATGGTTGCAAAATTCATTGTTCTGCACTGATTCAACAGCCCTGTTTAGTTTCTGTTCCTGTCTTGTATTCACGGGTGTCATAGTAAACTTTTTAAACTTTTTTGCGTCTGAGCTTTTAATTTTCTGATACGGTGGAAAACCTGATCAGTCAGTTTTTATTGGTTATTTTTTATGTTTAAAGACTGAATAACCAACTATTTAGCTCAATGTAATGTTATAAAAAAAGTGGTAGTATAAACATGCAGTATAAATATTTCAATAAATACATATTTTTGTTTATTTTTACACTCACTATTTAAAATTTGTACGGATATGAAAGCACTAAAACGTTTAATTACAGGTAATTTTCTGAATGTACATATTGTTTTTTTTCTCTTTATTTTTCCCAATTTTTTAATGGCGGCGGCCAGTCTTCCTGAATTTGCGGATAACGAGGCTGGTAACTACATTGAGTGTAAAGGAGTAATTGTCGACCGGGTTTCCGGCTCGCCACTCGCGTTTGCAAATGTTACTTTGCAGGGAACAAATATTTCCACTGTTGCCAATTCTGATGGTGAGTTCTCTATTAAAGTTTCAAAATCAGTTACAGATCCTAAAATATCAATCAGTTTCATCGGTTTTAAAACCAAATTAATCCCGCTTTCTGATTTTAATGGTAACAGGTCGCGCATAGTGATGGAACCAACTGCCGTTGAATTACCCGAATTAAGTGTAATATCAAGAGATGCTGAAGCATTGATGAAAGCTGTTTTTGAACGAAAAGAGATAAATTACTCCAATGATCTAACCCGAATGACGGCATTTTACCGTGAAGCAATAAAGAAAAACAGAACTTACGTGTCGCTTTCCGAAGCAGTGGTGGATATAAACAAGCAACCCTATTCTTCCTACAAAAACGATGTTGCAAAACTTTTTAAAGCACGCAAAAAAGCCGATTATTCAAAACTGGATACTATCACTTTTAAACTTCAGGGTGGTCCGTTCAATTCGCTTTATCTGGACGTAATGAAAAATCCCGATATGATTTTTACGGAGAATATGTTTAAAAACTACGATTTTAGTTTCGATCGGTCCACTCATATCGATAATCGGCTGATTTATGTTCTGGATTTCAAACAACGCGAGGGTATTACCGAACCGCTGTATTATGGAAAACTCTATATCGATGCCGAAAATCTGGCACTGAAAAGCGCGGTGTTTAAATTAAATCTCACCAACAGGGATCTGGCTTCGCAAATGTTTATCATACGTAAACCGTTTAATGCAAAAGTATATCCTATAGAAGCAAATTACCGGATTGATTACAACGAAAGAAACGGTAAGTGGTATTATGGCTACAGCCGAATTGAATTTGGGCTAAGGGTAAACTGGAAGAGGAAACTTTTCAATACCAACTACTATTCTACCATCGAAATGGCCGTAACCGACTGGAAGCAGGGTGAAGATCCCGAAAAGATTCCATCAAAAGAAAGACTTCGCCCCAGCGTAATTGTCAGCGATGAAGCATCCGGTTTTTCCGATCCTCAGTTCTGGGGAGCGTACAATGTGATTGAACCTGAAAAATCAATTGAAAGTGCAATTAAAAAGATTCAAAAGCAGATGGAGAAAAAATAAAACTGCTTTAGAAAAATTCTTCTTCAGTTTCTGTTGAACAATGTTGTGAGTTATTTCTCCTGGTGACAGATTAAATATTGAATAAATAAAATCGGCATGAAATACAGACATCTGGGAATTCAGTCACGCATCGAAAACCGTTTTGCAAAAGATAAACTACTGCATTTTCTTTTCGGTACGTTAATCGCGTTTGGCATGGCTTTTATCTGCAACTGGTTCAATCTCTCGTACCTGTGGATAATAAGAGTGACCCTGGCAGTTGCGGTGTTAAAAGAAGTTCTCGACCTCACTGTCAGAAAAAGAGGATTCAGTATTTCTGATGTCCTTTGGTCTATGATTAGCGCGGTACTTCTGTATATTTTATTTGCACTCTGAAACGTTAATTTCTTTCAATGAGGAAGTATTTTTGACGTGATAAACAGCTTAACTCTTCTTTTTTTCGGCTTTCGGCGTTGTGATTTGCTTTCAATCCCGATCGCTATCGGGATGTATCTTTGATCTGATAAACAACAAGTAGAACATGACATTCAGTGCGATGTGGTTGTGATTTGCTTTCAATCCCGATCACTATCGGGATGTATCTTTGATCTGATAAACAACATTGAATAAAATTTTAATTGTTGGATTCAGTTGTGATTTGCTTTCAAAAAATTGTATCTTTGATCTGATAAACAACAATTTTTGATTTAGAAAGGAAATAATATATGTTGTGATTTGCTTTCAAAAAATTGTATCTTTGATCTGATAAACAACAGTTAACAGCTATTATTATCGTCCGTTCCTGTTGTGATTTGCTTTCAAAAAATTGTATCTTTGATCTGATAAACAACTGTGGAAAAGCTACCTCACATACAGTTTGGGTTGTGATTTGCTTTCAAAAAATTGTATCTTTGATCTGATAAACAACTTATAAGTGGTAGCTTCCATTCCATTCTGGTTGTGATTTGCTTTCAAAAAATTGTATCTTTGATCTGATAAACAACAAAACATATTACCTCAATTGCTTGCAAGAAGTTGTGATTTGCTTTCAAAAAATTGTATCTTTGATCTGATAAACAACTATTTTGAAATTTCTTTTATCCATTCTTTTGTTGTGATTTGCTTTCAAAAAATTGTATCTTTGATCTGATAAACAACTAACAGTTCCGCAATTCATACCAATATCAAGTTGTGATTTGCTTTCAAAAAATTGTATCTTTGATCTGATAAACAACAAATCATACACTCGGTCGTTATGGTTCACTGTTGTGATTTGCTTTCAAAAAATTGTATCTTTGATCTGATAAACAACTACATTTCTTATCGCCCCATGCCGGACATGTTGTGATTTGCTTTCAAAAAATTGTATCTTTGATCTGATAAACAACTCTTGAAACTTTACAATCATTAAATGGGCTGTTGTGATTTGCTTTCAAAAAATTGTATCTTTGATCTGATAAACAAC